>Ga0256404_1005291_pt1 | contig 23062 bp, 16 predicted proteins | sample RumenRJG_01DNA_FD_185990 | JGI IMG/M metagenome (GOLD analysis project Ga0256404, IMG submission 185990) | Bovine rumen microbial communities from Lethbridge, Alberta, Canada - RJG_01 | ecosystem: Host-associated > Mammals > Digestive system > Stomach > Rumen | place: Canada: Alberta | collected... | reverse complement strand
CATACCATATTTGCAGTCATTCAGGACGGCAGCTCCGTGGCTTCCGTCAGTCAAAGCGCTGTAGCGATGGTTGCAGACCTCGAAACGATCCTTATCATACAGCCGGCTGCGGTGTACAGGACGTTCAACATAACCGAACTGCATCTCGTTGATCACATTATCGGTATAAACGGAAACCGGGAAACCTACCTTAAGCAGGCGGTGCAGCTCTTTCCAGTCAACGGTCGTTCTGAATTCAAGACGTTTGGAAGCAGCTTCCAGAACGATTTTCTGGCTGAAGGAAGAATTTCCGATCTTGCCTTCTACCAGAAGAGCGGCCTCAGCTCCCGATTCTTTGTCGACCGATACGGTAACGTCGTAAGCCCCGTCCAGTTCCTGCTTGATGTAGTTGGAATCGATATCCCATGCATCGAACAGTCTGGGAACATCTTTATAGAACTGGAAATGGTTCATAGGACCGGCTGCAAATTCGCGGTCGCTGCCGGACAGTTTGAAGGAAGTGACCTCGCCCATCTTGTCGACAAAGGCAGTTACTTTACCGTTGGACAGCTCGAAGCCGTCCGCAAGAACTTTGACCGAAGCGCCTTCTGCCCCGACGTTTTCATCATCGCTGGGAAGGATGCTGACAGCGCCGTCGGCGGGAACGGTAACCAGAGCTTTGGAGCCGTCTTTATCAGCAAAGACTGGAAGGGCCTCGCCTTCTGCAGTCTTGGCTGCTTTCATGCCCTCAGGCAGATCGACCAGGGCGGTACGCTCAAAACTCAGGGAGTTGAAAGCGGTCAGGCCCCGGGTACCGGTAACCAGAGAAGAAGCCAGCTTGCCGGTCTTCTCCGCTGCTTCTTCGATAACCGCTCCGACCCGTTTTTCAGCTTCGCGGTAGATCTCAGCGATACCGGAACCGGGCAGGATATCATGGAACTGATGAAGAAGGGTCTCTTTCCACAGACGGTCTGCATCAGACAGAGGATAAACGGCGGTCTCCTCGACCTGGGCCAAAGAGCCCCACATTTCCATTTCACGAAGACCAAGCTCCGCTTTACGGTTGTTGCGTTTGATCAGGGCCTGGCCGGTATAAGTGCCTCGATGAGCGGTAAAGTACAGCTCGCCGCGGTAGGTGTTGGTAGGACCGCCCTTTTCGTCCATCTCCTCGAAGAATTCCTGAGGCGATGCGTGTTTCATCTTTACGCTGCCTTCAAGATCCTTCTGGCGCTCTACATATTCGATGTAATCGCGGGTCGGTCCGCCGCCTCCGTCTCCGTAACCGTAAGGCAGCAGGAAAGCGTCCAGATCTCTCTTTTGAGTACGCTCTTTCCAAACCTTGTTGGCCGTTACCGGATTCGTATAGTAAGTATAACTGGTGGGCAGGAAAGCCGTGATCTTGGTGCCGTCGATGCCTTCCCATGTGAAATAATGATAGGGGAATTTCTCTCCTTCATTATAGGACCAGTAGATCTTCTGAGTAACCAGGTAGTCGACGCCGGCACTCTTCAGGATCTGAGGCAGGGCCCCGGTATAACCGAAGGTATCCGGCAGCCACAGGGTACGGGAATCAACACCCAGTACTTCTTTGTAGTAACGTTTGCCGTGGACCAGCTGACGGATCAGAGCTTCTCCGGAAGACATGTTGGTATCCGGCTCCACCCACATTGCCCCGTCGGCGATCCACTGACCGCCTTTGATGGCTTTTTTGATGCGCTCAAACAATTCGGGATAGTACTTGCGGCACATCTCGTAGGAAGCAGGCTGGGACTGGATATATTTATAATCCGGATACAGCTCGATATTGCGCAGCTGGGCTGCAAAGGTACGGGCCGTCTTGCGGTAGGTCTCGTGCATAGGCCACAGCCAGGCCAGATCCAAATGCGAGTTGCCGATGCAGTAGAAGGTAGGAGCGGTAGAACCGTTATGAGCCTCCATGACCGGGCGCAGATCCTGGCGGGCCTTGCGGTAATCCGCATTGCGGCCTTCCTGATCCTGCTCGAAGTCGACCGTCAGGGTGAACTTCTCCAGAGCGTCCGCGATCTTGGATGCTCTCAAAGAGTCCGGATCCAGAGTTTGAAGCAGGTTATTCAGGGTATCGACATCCAGCCACAGCTGATAGGCATCCTCATTGAAAATGCCATAAGTGCACTCGCCCAGCGTCACGCGTTTTCCGTCCGTCTTGGGATCCTTGTAATAGCCGGGAAGAACGGGGCCGGTCGCGCATCCGGGGCCGGTTGCGTAATACTGGCCGGCATAGGTTTCCATCAGGACTTCAAAGGTTTCGCCCTCATGGCCGTCGGCCGTGATCCAGTTGTCTTCATAAAAATGGTGCGGCTCGATGACCCAGTCGGCGCGGTAGGTACCAAAGGCCTTTCCGTTCACAAACAAGGTCGATTCTCCTCCCGGTGCCAGGTTCAGAACGATTCTTTTTCCTTCTGCTTCCTTAGGAAGAGTCAGCGATCCCTTAAACCATCCGTATTCATGTAAATGTCCCCAGGTATAGCCGGTCTCCACCGGCTCGAAGGGACCTTTCATGGCATCTTCATAAGACAGCTCATCCATTGTGGTGAACGAGGTCCAGTCGATGCTGCCCAGCGGCTTATAAAAATCATTTTTCAGCGTACGCATCCAATGATCAAGCCTGCCGGTCATTTCAGAATGCATGATTCCCATCCAAATCCTCCTCTTATTGAGAAAACCTGCCTGCGTAAAAAAGCTCCGCATACAGGCAAACGAGTAAACCGCTATCGATAATAACATAGGGCAGGCCGAATTACAACGCCGAATCTGAGCAGACTGCACAGAAATGGGCTCAAAAAAACAGGAGCTCCTTAAACGGAACTCCTGTTTGATTCAATCGGTATTTTATTTCAGGGAGAATGAACAGGGAAAGATCACTTGTTCATCTGCTCTGCGACTTCTGCTGCGAAATCGTTCTTCTTCTTCTCGATACCTTCACCGCACTCCCAGCGGATGAAACCGGTAACATTGATGGGGAAGCCAAGCTCTTTGGAAGCCTGCTGCAGATATTTGGAAACGGTCAGCTTGTCGTCAAGGAAATACTCCTGGTCTACCAGGCAGACCTCCTGCATACGTTTGTGCAGCTTACCGATGCTCATCTTCTCCCGGATGGCCAGCGGTTTGTCACCGGCGGTCTCAGCGATCTGAGCCATGATGATTTCCTTTTCCTTGGCCATGAAATCTTCCGGAACCTCGCTGTCCTTTAAGAACAGAGGATTCATACCGGCGATCTGCATGGCAATGTTTTTGCCGACCTTTTTCACTGCGTCGTTGACTTCTTTAACGTCAAAAGCAACCAGAACGCCGATGCGGCCGCCTGCGTGAACGTAAGAAGCGACATATCCGTCGGATTCAAGGGTAGCAAAACGGCGGATCTGAATGTTCTCGTGGATAACGCCGACTTTCTCGGTGCGGACGTCTTCAACGGTCTTGCTGGGATCTGCCAGCCATTTGTCTGCCAGGAACTCTTCCTGAGTGGCTGCTTTGGTCGCCAGAGCCTGAGAAGCAACGTCATTTACATAGTTAATGAACAGTTCGTTCTTAGCTACGAAATCGGTCTCGGAGTTAACTTCGACAATAGCGCCTTTTTTCAGATCATCGGAAAGCTTGACAGCAACCAGACCTTCAGCGGCAATGCGGCCGGCCTTTTTAGCGGCCATAGCAACGCCGGCTTTGCGAAGGATCTCAATTGCGGCATCAACGTCGCCGTTTGCTTCGGACAGTGCTTTTTTGCACTCCATCATGCCGGCGCCCGAAATGTCCTTGAGCTCTTTGACCATTTTAGCGGTAATTGCTGCCATTATTCATTTTCCTCCTGATTATCTTCGGTATCTTCGGTTTCCTCGGTATCGGTCAGGACTTCACCCTGCTTAGCTTCGATGACTGCATCGGCAACCATGCCGGCGATCAGCTTAACGGCGCGGATCGCGTCATCATTGCCCGGGATGACCAGACCGATTTCCTCAGGATCGCAGTTGGTATCAACGATCGCGCAGGTCTTGATACCCAGTTTATGAGCTTCCTGTACAGCGATTCTTTCTTTGTGAGGATCAACGATGAAGATAAGATCCGGCAGTTTTTCCATCTTGCGGATACCGTTCAGGTTTTTCTGCAGTTTGTCCAGCTCTTTGCGAAGGTTCATAACTTCCTTCTTGGGCAGGACATCAAATGTGCCGTCCTCTTCCATCTTTTCCAGCTCTTCCATACGGGCAACACGGCTGCGGATGGTCTTGAAGTTGGTCAGCATACCGCCCAGCCAGCGATTGTTCACATAGAACATGCCGCAGCGTTCTGCTTCGGTCTTCATGGTTTCCTGAGCCTGCTTCTTGGTGCCGGCGAACAGGACCGTGCCGCCGTCAGCTACGATCTTTTTGATCTCCTCGTAAGCTTCATCGATCTTTTTGCTGGTCTTCTGCAGATCGATAATATAGATCCCGTTGCGCTCCGTAAAGATGTAAGGAGCCATTTTGGGGTTCCATCTTCTGGTCTGATGTCCGAAATGTACACCGGCTTCCAGAAGCTGTTTCATAGAAATGACGCTCATAAGAGTACCTCCAAAGGTTTTTATCCGCCTTTCCGTTGCTGCCCCGCTTAACCGCTAAAAAGCGGCACCATGGACGGGCACGGCGGAAAGTGTGGTATTTTCGTGAGTGCACAAAACGCCTCACGAAACTGTATTTTACCATTTCGTCAGGCGTTTGTAAAGAACAAATTATATTTCTTACGGTTTCATCAGCTGTTTCTTCAGCTTTTCCAAAGCGCTTTTATGGATCCTGGCAAGATAAGATCTGGGCAGGCAGCACAGCCTTGCCAGAGCCCTTAAGGAATAGCCTTCATAATAAACAGCGCACACGACTTCCTTTTCTTCCCGGTCCAGGGTCTGAAAAGCCGCGGCCAGTACCTTCTTTTCTTCCTCCTCCTGAGGAAAAGCTTCTTCCTCAAGACTCTTTTCATCCTGCATGAAAGTTTGCAGACAGGTGTCCTCTTTCAGGAGCAGCTGCCCCGACTCACAGTCCTCCGGACGGTAAAAATACTCATTCAAAGGGCGTTCATTCCGGTTGAACCCGTCCAGTACCGCTCCCCTGATCCTGATACAGGCATACGTACTGAACTGCACCTTTCGGCAGCCGTCGAAACTGTCGGCAGCTTCGACAAGGCCCAGAAAACCGTACTGCATCAGATCTTCAAAATCCGCTGCCTGGGGCAGGACACGGTATATCCTTGCCACCGTATAAGGTACCAGGGCAAGATTTTCTTCTACCATCTGTTTTTCCGGAAGAGTCAGTTTCCGGACATGACTCTCCGGGTCTGTCTTTGTCTGATCGGAATATTTGTATGCCATATGTTTCCCGCATAAGGCACACAGGCTTGTTTGTCAGGTTTTACTGGAGCGCATCGGCCTCCGGCTGCTTTTCGTCTTCGATCGGAAGAACATAGCCGCAGCCCGGATTCAGGCAGACCAGCTTACGCTGTTTCCCGCGTTTTTCGTACAATCTCTGCCCGCACTTGGGACATTCCCTTTGAGAAGGTCGATCCCAGGACATGAAATCACAGTCGGGATAATTCTCACATCCGTAATAGATTCGTCCTTTTTTCGTCTTCTTGATCAGGATCTGACCGCCGCACTTAGGGCAGGTGACACCGATCTTTTCAAAATACGGCTTGGTGTTGCGGCATTCCGGAAATCCGGGGCAGGCATAAAACTTGCCGTATTTACCGATCTTTAGCACCATATGACGTCCGCATTTATCACAGATCACATCGGTAGACTCATCCTCGATCTTGACCTTTTCCAGTTCTTCCATCGCCTTTTCTACCTGGGGCTCGAAACTGTCATAGAACTGGCGGATGACTTCCTTCCAGTTTTCTTTTCCGTTCTCTACGTCATCCAGCTCGGATTCCATCTGAGCCGTAAAATGAAGGTCATTGATGGAAGCAAAGTACTGCCGGATGATCCCGTGGACGATGTTCCCCAGCTCTGTTACATACAGGACCTTTTTCTCTTTGGTCACGTAGTTGCGGGCAGCCAGGGTCTGGATGGTAGGCGCATAGGTCGAAGGCCTCCCGACTCCGTTTTCTTCCAGAGCCTTGACCAGAAGTCCTTCAGTAAAGCGGGCCGGAGGCTGCGTAAAGTGCTGCAGCTTTTGTATCCGGTCGAGGGAAAGGGTCTGTCCTACTTTGGCCGGACTGATTTTTTCTTCGTCGGTTTCCTGTTCGTCCTCTTCCTTGTAGACCTTCATAAAGCCGGCAAAACCAAGGCGCGATCCGGAAGCATCAAAAGTATAATCTCCCGCCCCAATAGTAACATGCTGAGTTTCGTAGACCGCGTCTGCCATCTGACTGGCCAGAAAACGCTCGTAGATCAGCTTATACAGGCGGTACTGATCGCGGCTCAAAGACTCTTCCAGCATTTTAGGATCCAGTGTCACATCCGTAGGACGGATGGCCTCATGAGCGTCCTGGATACGGACCGTCTGTTTTTTCGTTTTAACGCTTCCGGTCCTGGTATAAGGATCTCCGTACTGACTGCTGATATATTCTTTGGCAGCCTGCTGCATTTCTTCCGCAATACGGGTCGAATCCGTTCGCAGATAAGAGATCAGGCCGGTAAGTCCCCGGCCCTTGACTTCGATCCCTTCATACAGCTGCTGAGCAAGGCGCATCGTTTTGGCCGGTGAAAAATTCAGGCGGCGGCTGGCATCCTGCTGCAGGGTGCTGGTCGTAAAGGGATCCGGCGCTTTGCGCACCCTCTGGCCGTTTTTGACACTTTCAACGGCAAAAGAGGCTATCCCTTTGATCCGGTCCAGATGCTCCGATGCCTGCTCCTGATTTTCGATTTCCACTTTCTGCCCCTGGAAACGAGTCAGTTTGGCTTCCAGCGCCATGCCTTTTCCATCTGTGAAGGCGCCTTCGATCGTCCAGAATTCTTTAGGAACAAAATCATTGATCTCGTCTTCACGGTTGCACAAAAGCTCCAGCGCTGCCGCCTGTACGCGGCCCGCCGACAGACCTCTCTTTACTTTTTTCCATAGGATAGGGCTGATCTCATAACCTACCAGACGGTCAAGGACCCGTCTTGCCTGCTGGGCATCGACCAGATCCCGGTCGATCTTTCGCGGTTTTTTGATTGCCGCTTTTACAGTCGTTTTTGTGATTTCATTAAAAGTGACCCGATGGATCTGGCTCTCGGGCAGGCCCAGCGCATAAGCCAGATGCCAGGAGATCGCTTCTCCCTCGCGGTCAGGGTCGGTCGCCAGATAGACTTTGTCTGCTTTTTTAGCTTCCGATTTGAGCTGCGCCAGCAGTTCTCCTTTCCCGCGGATGGTTATATAGTGAGGTTCAAAATCGTTGTCAACATCAACACCTAAGCGGCTTTTGGGAAGGTCTCTTACATGACCGTTGGAAGCCGTAACCATATAATTGCTTCCTAAAAACTTCTTGATCGTTTTCGCTTTCGCAGGTGACTCTACGATCACCAGATATTTCGCCATTAACTTCCTCCCGAAATAAACCTTCTACGGTGGGTAAGCATAGCACAAACCGCCCGGGATTTGCAAATCACTTTTTATAGACCAGTCCTCCCTGTCTGACCGCAAGGCCCTTGATCTCCAGCTCGGAAATCGATTTCAGAACTTGTACGGGATCCTTCCCGCTCCGATCGATGATGTCCTGTCCGGACACACCCATATCCGTCAGATATGGATCCAGCCAGGCATCCTCACCTGCCTTTTCGATCCATTTTTCATGCTGCCGGGTAAGTTTGTTTTCCTCACGGTAAGCGGACCTAGGTGTCTCATGATGGCTCCTCAGAAGCTTTATCTTTTCCTGCCTCTCCCTGTCATTCTGACAGGTGTCATTCTGACAGGTGTCATTCTGACAGGTGGCATCCTGTCCGATCCTTTCCTGGTCCTGATCATAAAAGCGGGCCAGGCAGTCCGGCGCGGTCAATACGTTGGCTCCGTCCTGGATCAGCAGATGGGATCCAACGAAAGAGGAATCAAAGATACTGCCCGGGACCACATAGACCTCCCGCCCCTGGTCCATCGCCTTGGAAGCCGTTTGGATCGATCCGCTGCGCACACTGGCTTCCACCACCACCAGAGCCGGGCTGAGACCGGTAATGATGCGGTTGCGCTCCACGAAAGACAACTTGCTGATGGGAAAACCGGGCACCTGTTCCGAAACGACCAGTCCCCCTTTATCCAGGATTTCGTGATAGAGCCAGAGATTGATCTTGGGATAACATTTGTCCGGGCTGGTGGGCAGGACCGCGATAGTTGGAGCTTGCGAATCAATGGCCGCCTTATGAGCTGCTCCGTCGATGCCTTTGGCAAGTCCGCTGACGATCGTAATGCCCTTTTGTCCGCAGCACATGGCTGTCTCATAAACGCAGCGGATACCATAAGCCGATGCTGTTCTGGAACCGGAAAAGGCAATGCTCATATCATTCAGATGGGCAGTGCTGCCCTTGCAGAATAATACTGCCGGCGGGTCTTCGATCTGGTTCAATAAGGCAGGATAAGCCGGATCATCCCTGAAGAGCGTCCGGACACCCTCTCTTTCCATGATTTCCATCACTTTTTCCGCTTCCGCACCAAAACCGGGATCTGTCAGCCTCGCCGAAAAAAACTGTTTCAGTTTTTTTCTCATCCCGTCGGTCAGTCGGCCTGCCTGAAAGTTATCCCGGATGCCCCAGATACCGGCTGCCTCATTCTTTTCGCCGGTCCTGTCGAAAAGGGATACTCCTTCTTTATCCAACTGGTCCAACAGGCTCCAGACCTGCTTTTTCCGTCCCAGATATTGTCCCACCTGGCCGTTTTTAAGACCGCTGCAGACGACCAGCTCGAAAATTAAACGATCGATGTCAGATCGATCGACGATCGAATCTTTTTCGTATTTGCTCTCCATCACGAGGAAGGGACCGTGCTCCAAACAATACCTTGATTATAAACTTATAAAGTTGATTTGTATACACTTTTGCCGTAATTATAATTATTTTATGTATATAATTTTATAATATATTATATATTTGTTATATTCTACTCAAAATTTGACGTCGAAGGTCATGGTTACGTCCGGGAAATATTGTCCTGTACGGCACTGTTTTATCCACAATTTTCAAATCAGACTGCTCCGGGACTTCCAGCTCATGATTTTCCGCGATACTATCATCGGAACCATTTATTAGGAGGCATTATATGTATCAGACAACAAAAGGGGCCGTCATCGTCGGTTTATCTGCCCTTCCCCTGGAGATCGAATGCTATATCGGCAACGGTCTTCCTTCTTTTACCATCGTGGGACTTTCAAGCGGCACAGAGACCGATACCAGAGAACGGATCAGAAGTGCTTTAAAAAGCGCGGGCATCACTCTTCCGGCTTCCCGTATCACCGTAAACATCCGTCCCATCGATCCCAGGGTCGCGTCTTTAACAGGCGCCGCCACGAAAATATTAGACCTGCCCATTGCCCTTCTGATTGCCGCCTGTCTGGGATTGATCCCGGGAAAGGCTTTATCACAGGCCGTCTTTCTGGGCCAATTATCTTTATCCGGAACTGTAAAACCATTATACGGCGCCTTATCTATAGCCGGTTCCGTCAGTGGACTCGACCCTGCTCCCAAAGCCTTGTACCTTCCTTTGGAAAATGCCCGCGAAGGGGCGCTGTGCTCGTCTCTTTCCGTCTGCGGGCTTCATAGTCTGTCCGAGGCTCTTCAGGTCCTGACCCATAAGATCCGCCTTGAGCCCTCCCATCCCGCCGAGGGATCGGAAATTTCTCCAGGGCCATCTTTATTTGATTCAATAAAAGGGCAGGAGATAGCCAAACATTTGCTGGTCATAGCCGCATCCGGTATGCACAATCTATTGCTGATCGGACCTCCCGGCTGCGGGAAGACGCTGCTCTCGCGCTGCCTTCCTTCTTTGATGCCTCCCCTTTCCTATCAGGAAAAACTGGAACTGACTCAGATCTACAGCTGCAGCGGACTTCTACCTGCCGGTTGTTCATTGATGACAGAAAGGCCTTTCCGTCAGCCTCACCATTCCATCACCGACCAGGCCCTGTTAGGCGGCGGCCTTATGCCTAAACCGGGCGAAGTGACGCTGGCTCACAAAGGGATCTTATTTTTAGATGAGTTCGCCGAGATCCGAAGGTCCTCTCTGGAAGGCCTGCGGGAGCCTTTGGAGGAACACAAGATCCGTGTCAGCCGCCTTCAGGGGGATTTTGTCTACCCGGCTGACTTTCTGCTGATCGGAGCCATGAATCCATGCCCATGCGGTTATTTTCCCGATAAAAGCCGGTGTACCTGCTCCTCTTTCCGCATCCGTCAGTATTATCAGAAAATCAACTCTCCCATACTGGACCGTATCGATCTTGTACTCAATCTCAGACCTGTCGACCCTTCTGATATGGATAAACCCTCAGTCCTTACATTTGCCAAGGCCCGGGAGCAGATCCTGCGTGCCACCCGGATGCAGCAAAATCGTTTTCAATCGGGGACCATGTATAATTCCCGCATGAACGTTAAAGAGATAGAAGCCTTTTGCCCTCTTGGAAGCACAGAAAAAAACTTTCTGGCCAAGGTTATGGAAAACCTGTCTCTGTCCATGCGCGCCTACCATAAGTTATTAAAGACGGCCCGCACCCTGGCGGATATCGACGAATCTCTGACCATTGAAAGGGAACACCTGATAGAAGCTCTGCAGTACCGCTATTCTCCCTCAATCGAGGACCGTATCTAACAAGCGTTGTAATAAGACACAAAAAAAGAGAACTGACATGATCAGTTCTCTTTTCAGTGCGTGCAGTAGGATTCGAACCCGCGGCCTTCTGGTCCGTAGCCAGACGCTCTATCCAGCTGAGCTATGCACGCATAAGCGGGTGAAGGGAATCGGACCCTCGTATCTAGCTTGGAGGGCTAGTGTTCTACCATTGAACTACACCCGCAAAGCACCAGCAGCACTGATGTTTTGCATCGTCTGCTAATCATTGACACGATACGGTATCAATGACCGATATCCCATCGATGATCGATGCCCAGAACCGGAATCGAACCAGTGACACGAGGATTTTCAGTCCTCTGCTCTACCAACTGAGCTATCTGGGCATGTATGCCGGAAACCGGGGTCGAACCGGTACGGGATGATAAGTCCCGCAGGATTTTAAGTCCTGTGCGTCTGCCAATTCCGCCATTCCGGCAGCGCGTCAACCCCATCGAAACCAGTTCGAAGTGGCTTCTTCGTTCGCGACAATGGTTATACTATCACAGTCACAAATTAATGTCAACGATTTTTCTCAAATTCTTTCGCAATCTTCCTCTTGCCTGACCAGGAGGCAGACAGCCTGAGCAGCCATTCCTTCGCCTCTGCCGGTAAAACCAAGCTTTTCCTCAGTAGTTGCTTTCAGATTCAATGCCTGCTCATCGATCTGCATAGTCCGGCACAGAGTCTTTTTCATAGCGGGAATGTAAGGGGCGATCTTGGGCCGCTGAGCAATCAGACAGGCATCGATATTTCCGATCCCGTAATTTTCCTCCTTCATGCGGCCGACCACTTTTTTCAGCAGCACCAGGCTGGAAATATTTAAATAAGAGTCGTCCGTATCCGGAAACCAGTGACCTATATCTCCTTCTCCCAGCGCACCTATGATCGCATCCATGATAGCATGGACAAGGACATCGGCATCCGAATGTCCTTCCAGTCCTTTCTCAAAAGGGATCTCTATCCCTCCCAGGATCAGTTTCCTTCCTTCGGTCAGGCGGTGGACATCATACCCCATGCCTACTCTTACAGGGATCATATTATTTTCCTTCCTTCCGGTACAGGGTCGGTGAGATACCGCAATGTTTCTTAAAAAGTTTACTGAAGTAATAAGGGTCGTCATAACCTACTGACTTGGCCACTTCTTTGACAGATAAAGTTTGATCCTGAAGCAGATCTTTCGCCTTATTCATCCGGATCGAGATCAGGTAATTGATTGGGGTACTGCCTGTTTCCTCTTTAAAGATCTTGGTGACATAAGTCGTACTCAGGTAAGTATAGTGAGAAAGCTCCTCGACCGAGATCTTCTTCATATAATTCTCTTTGAAGTAGGCTGTGATCATGCGGGCGATCGTCCCCTTATCATACATTTTCAGCTGGATATACTGGTCCAGTTTGGGACTTTCCTGCGGCATGATCTCTTTGATCAGCCAGGTCAGAAACTCAATGCTTTTGACTCGGGTCATCAGCTCCCAGCCGGCTTCTTTTTCGCTCTGCTCTTCCATGATAGCCCGATAGCAGGAATAGATCTGACGGGCATATCTTTTGGGAGTAACGACCGGATGATCTACAGGGAGAGAATTGACAGGGCATCCTTTAACATAAAGATTCTCATATCCCAAATGGAAAATAGGCGACTGGCTTTTTCTGTGTCCGTGAAGATGATGGGCGCTGATCACGCCTATATCGCCTTGTTCAAGCTGGTAATCGGTATGATCGATCATGACCGTACAGCTTCCGGATGGGGCATAATACAACATCAGAAAATCATGACTGTGCTCCTTCATTTCATAGCCGGCGTCGTCCAGGTAATGAAAGAGAACATTCGGGTTATACGAATCAGCACAGATAGTGAACGCGTCCATAAAACTCCTATTAACGAAAAATCACGAATCCGGTCCCTATGCGGGGACCGCTTGGAAAGATCCGAATGACAATTATCATACCATATATTTTTTGATTTGTCACAACATGTTTAAGGCCGGCTGCTTCGAGCAGCCGGCCTTCATCGTTCCTGTATGAATCTGTTTTAAAATTACATCATGCCTGCAGGCGCTGCACCGGGCTGAGCGGCAGGTTCCGGCTCAGGGATATCGGCAACAGCAGCTTCGGTGGTCAGGAGGGTTCCGGCAACCGATGCAGCATTTTCAAGAGTGGTACGGGTAACCTTAACGGGATCGATGATTCCTGCGGCAACCATATCAACATACTTGTTGGTCAGGGCATCGAAACCGATACCGGTCTTGGAATTCTTCAGCTTGTTAACAACGACGGATCCTTCGACACCGGCGTTGATAGCGATCTGACGTACGGGCTCTTCCAGTGCTTTGACAACGATCATAGCGCCGGTCTTCTCATCGCCCTGCAGCTTGTCAGCCATAGCCTTGGTATCTTTGATGGCATGGATGAAGGCGCTGCCGCCTCCGCATACAATGCCCTCTTCAACGGCTGCGCGGGTAGCTGCCAGCGCATCTTCCATACGCAGTTTCTTTTCTTTCATTTCGGTCTCGGTAGCAGCACCGACTTTGATGACGGCAACACCGCCGGCCAGTTTAGCCAGACGCTCCTGCAGTTTCTCGCGATCGAAATCGGAAGTGGTATTAGCGATCTCCGTCTTGATCTGATCGACACGGGCTGCTATCTCATTCTTGTCGCCGGCACCGTCAACGATCGTCGTATTCTCTTTTTCTACCTTAACAGATTTAGCGCGTCCCAGCATATCCAGGGTAGCGTCTTTCAGTTCCAGACCAACTTCCTGAGAAATAACCTTGCCGCCGGTCAGAATGGCGATATCCTGCAGCATAGCTTTTCTTCTGTCGCCGAATCCGGGTGCTTTGACAGCTACACAGTTGAAAGTACCGCGAAGTTTATTGACAACCAGAGTGGCCAGTGCTTCGCCTTCGACATCCTCAGCGATGATCAGAAGGCCGGCGCCGGACTGTACGATCTGTTCCAGAAGGGGCAGGATCTCCTGAATGTTGCTGATCTTCTTATCGGTGATCAGGATATAAGGATTGTCAAGACGAGCTTCCATCTTATCGGTATCGGTGCACATATAAGCGGACAGGTAGCCGCGGTCGAACTGCATACCTTCAACAACATCCAGTTCGGTATTCATGGTCTTGGACTCTTCAACGGTGATAACGCCGTTGTTGGAAACTTTGCTCATAGCGTCCGCGATCATGTTGCCGACTTCCTGGTCGCCCGCGGAAATTCCGCCGATCTGCGCGATATGTTCCTTGCTGGAAACCGGGGTGCTGATCGCTTTGATGCTGTTGACAGCGGTCTCGGTCGCTTTCTTCATACCTTTACGAAGGATGATCGCATTAGCGCCAGCAGCAATGTTCTTAAGGCCTTCATGGATCATAGCCTGAGTCAGAACCGTTGCGGTCGTGGTTCCGTCACCGGCAACATCATTGGTTTTGGTAGCGGCTTCGCGTACCAGCTGAGCGCCCATGTTCTCATACCGGTCTTCCAGCTCGATCTCTTTGGCAATGGTAACACCATCATTTGTGATGAGCGGGGTGCCGTACTTTTTATCAAGGACTACATTGCGTCCTTTGGGTCCAAGGGTAACCTTAACGGTATCCGCCAGTTTATCTACACCGGCCAGCAGCGAGTTGCGTGCGTCTACGCCGAATTTTAAATCTTTAGCCATAATTGATTTGATCCTCCTGATTGATTAATCTTCTACGATCGCCAGAATATCACTCTGCTTCAGAATGATATATTCTTCATCTTCCAGTTTAACCTCGGTGCCGGCATATTTCGAATACATAACCTTCTGACCAGGTTTAACTTCCATCTTAACTTCTTTACCGTCTACGGTTCCGCCGGGGCCGACTGCGATGACTTCGGCAGCCTGAGGTTTTTCCTTAGCATTGCCGGTCAGGATGATACCGGATTTGGTAGTCTCCACTGCTTCGAGCTGTTTAACGACGACTTTGTCGCCTAATGGTCTTAACTTCATAATATAAACCCTCCTTAGTAATCAAGCTCTTTATTTATTAGCACTCATTTGCTTTGAGTGCTAACCAACTATCGCTAATATTAGCGTTTTTACTGTGCGCGTGCAAATAATAAAAAATCGAATTATTGACCATATTCTCTTTTAATCTCTATTTATCTCATTTTATCGCTGTTTTACTCATTTTTATAAAATAAGAAGAACCTTTCTTCGATTGACGAGTCCGGCGCACCGCCCCTATAATAAGCCAAAAGAAAGGAGGCGCTGAAAGTCTTGAAAGCAGGCATCATCTGTGAATATGATCCGTTTCATAAAGGTCATGACTATCATCTGGCAAAGACCTTGCAGGCTATGCCCTCCTGTTCACAAAATGCCGTTATTGCTGTCATGAGCGGCAATTATGTACAGAGGGCCCAGCCGGCCATGTGGGATAAATTCACCCGTACCCGTATGGCTCTTTCGTCAGGAGTATCCATGGTCCTGGAACTGCCCACCCTCTATGCTGCCGCTACAGCGGAATGGTTTGCCTTCGGCGGTGTCAGCCTTCTCTACCACAGTCACATGATCGATGCCCTGTCCTTCGGTATGGAAGACGAGTCCCACCTGCCTGTGCTGAAAAGAGCTTCCTCTTTACTGTTTCCCGAGGACCCCGCCTACCAAACCCTCCTTCGAAGATATCTGTCCGAGCCCTTGCCTTTTGCCCAGGCCCGGCAGCGCGCATTGGAGGATCTTTTGGGGCAGGCTCTACCCACCGGTCCTAACGATGTTTTGGTCCTGGAGTATCTGAAGGCGATCCGCCGCCTGGAAGAAGAAGAAAACACGGATCCGGGCTGGAAACTGATCCCCGTCACCAGAAAAGGTTCCGGACATGACCAGGATGTCTCCCCGGCTGAGGTATCCGGGCCGGACCGTTTCCTGTCCGCCCGGTCGGTCCGCCGTTTGTCACTGGAAGGGCAGGATATCAGCCCTTACCTGCCACATGGGAGCCTGCCTTATCTTAGGGATAAAAAAGGCCGCAGCACGGCTCTTGACAAGGCTTCCTACGAAAGATTCTATGCTTATCTGATCGACCAGCTGGCCCGCATCGACGCCGCAAAGCTGTCCGACATTGACGAAGTCGCTGAAGGGCTGGAAAACAGACTTATATCGGCCCCTCTGCCGACACCGTCTTACAGCAAATTCCTGGACCTTATCAAGACAAAACGCTATCCGACTTCGCGTTTGAACCGCATTCTTCTTAATATAACGCTGGGGATCAGCCGCAGCTTTAAAAACGAATATGACTTTGCCAAAGGTCCGTCTTATATACGGGTCCTGGGCGTTAGAAAAGATCAGCTGCCTCTGTTATCCGAGCTAACCCATAAGGCCGACCTTCCCGTAATCATCAACCCTGCCCGTCAAATGAAAGATCTTCCGGACCCGGCCCGGGACCTGTTCCGCCGGGAACTTACCTGGTCGCGCATATACGCCTCTCTTTCCCCTGCTGTCTGCCAGAATGAGCTGTCAGAACCTTTGCTGATCGTATAAAACGCACTTTGTCCAGTGCCATGATCCGGACACGAAAAATACCGCAGGAACTAACCAGTCCTGCGGTATTTCTATGTTTCAGGCGATATAAGGCCGTGCGCAAAAATCATCAGATCGGTTCGCTGCGGTATCTCATAAACAGTTTATTTTCTTTAACAGTATAATCTTTGGAAACTCCGTCATAGTACTCGTTGTAGTCGTCGGTACGCATATCGCTCTCGACATCTACCTTCCACTTGGCATCTCCCTGGCCTACATAATAAAGAAGATGGAATCCATAGGAGCTCTGGACGATACCGGAATCTCCCGCTTTGCGGCTGGGGTCGAAGAGCCAGTCATCGATAGGCGTTACCATCTGCCCCGGATATGCGTTCTCATAAAGGCCGCCGTTCTTGGCAGAATTGGTATCCTCGCTGTTGGAAACAGCATAAGCTTCGAAAGACTCTTCCGAACCGCCTTCTTCCTGCCACTTATCATAAAGGATCTGAGCGGTTTCTTCCTTTTTATCGATCGCAGCCTGATCATCATCCGAGCTGGTCGTGATCAGGATCTGACGGAAATTGACGACCTTGGTCTCTTCTCTTCCTCTGGGACGGACGATATAGGCAACATAGTAGGCTGTCTTGTTGGCGTTTTCAAGGACCGTCTTGTCGCCGGCCTTTCTGGACGCGTCAAATGCCCAGGAAGCCAGATCGGTGTCGATGTAGCCAAGCCCGGTAAGGGTCTGGTTCTTGGACAGGGTCTCATCCTTGGCATCCTCGCCATCGATTTCTTTAGCGCGGGCCAGAGCCAGATCGGAGAAGGATTGTTCATCCGTTACCTGATCGTAAAAAGCGTTTGCATCTGCCTCGCACTCAGCAATGGTAACAGCCTCGCTGCTGCTGTCTTCGGCGGAGGAACTGTCTTCACTTGATGCGTCTTTTACGGCAAATTGTTCAACACGGATATCGACCGTATCGATGGTATCCTTATGATCCTGATAATAGGATTCATACTCGTCATCGGTATATTCTTTATCGTTGGTGATATGATCCTGCCAGGCATCTGCCAGAAGTTCCCGCTTCAGGCATTTTTTGAACATATCCAGATTAAAGCCAAGGCCGTAGGAAGAACCCAGGTAGCTGTTTATGCTGACATGGGCGCTCTTAGCAGCCGTTTTGATGTTATCGATCAGTTCGTCATACTGCTTCTGGTCATCATCGCTGATCTTGAAATCAGCCTTTTCCGCTTCGCTTGACAGAACGATCATTTTAGTCAGGTTGTCGATAGCCTGTTTACTGAAATAATCCGCATAGGTCGTGCCGTCGGACATCTTCTGTTTGGTCAGGGATTGGCTGCGATCGATCGATACATTTTCTTCACCGACATACTGAACCATCATATTATAGTAGCTGGAGTAAGCAGAACGGTAATAATAGCTGTATTCAGCGACACTGACCTTCTCATCGCCGACGGTAAAAGCCGTCATAACACGCCGGGAAAGACCCGTGTTGGGAAAGATCAGCACAAAAGCGATAGCTGCCGCTGCGATCACTACAGCGATACCGATCAGTATGTGCTTTGCTCTGGGAGTAACTTTAGATTTTTCACGGCGCTGATTTCTCTTTTTAAGCTTGGCGGCTTCTTTCCGGCGCTGTTCAACCTTTTCCTCTGTATCCATAAATATATGGTCCACCTTTCAAAAAATAATATACCGGTAAGGTCCGTCAGGATCAGTCGCGGTGAATATCCAGTTCCTTACGGTTCTGCTGCAGGATGCGGCTCTTCTGGTCGATCAGCTGGGTGAAATCCTTGCTGCGGGCATCCAGATTGCTCATGACCTTGGACATTTCCTCATTGGTAAAGCTAGCAAGCTGCTTCATCTGATCGTCGATCTGCATTAGAAGATCATCGGCATACTCTTTGGCACCCATACGCATATCTTTGGAGACTCTCTTGGCATTATCAACGATCTCCTCAGCCTGGGCATAGGCCTTCTTGGTGACCTCATGCTCATTGATCATCTTCAGCCTTTCTTCCTCGGCTTCCTTGATCTTCTGAGCGGCTTCCTGCTGAGCCTCGACGATAATGCGGTTCTTTTCTTCCAGCACCCACTTGGACTGTTCGATCTCCGTAGGCATCTTCAGACGGATATCCGTGATCATATCAAACAGTTTCTCTCTGTCTACCATAAACTTGTCGCTGAAAGGAACTCCCTTAGCCTGTTCCAAATACTCCTCCATGGAAGCCAGGATCTCTTCGATCTGCATCTGACGGTCCATACTGCTACCTCCTAAACTGTTTAATCATATCGATTGCCGGCGCCGGAACAAAATTACTGATATCCCCGTTATGAACCAGGACGTCTTTGACAATCGTAGAACTCAAATAAGAATACTGTACATTCGCCGTCAGGAACACCGTCTCCATCTCCGGATACAGCGAATGATTGGTCTGAGCCATCTGAAGCTCATACTCAAAATCCGTGACAGCTCTGAGACCTCTGAAAACGATCTTGGCATCCTGCTGCTTCAAAAAGTCCACCAAAAGCCCGTCGAAGGAAAGAACATCGACGTTGCCGTAAGGCTCGGTAACTTTTTTCAGCATACGGATGCGCTGGTCCAGCGTAAACATAGGATACTTGGATCCGTTCTGAAGAACACCGACCACCAAATGATCACACAGTCTTGACGCACGGTCGATGATATCCAGATGTCCCAGTGTAACCGGGTCGAAACTGCCCGGATAAACACCTATCTGCATGTGTCCGCCTTTCTAAACCGGCAGATTACTGTTTTGCCGGAAAAACGTAAAGCGTGTTGTTTTATAGGTTTTGATCTTGAAGCACTCCAGTTCGTCCGAACGGACATCCGTCTGGGAAGAAGACTCGACAATGACCGTTCCGCCCTCCTTCAGGACATTTGCTTTTACGATCTGTCCCAGCGTGACCTCTTCCAATCCCTTCTGATAGGGAGGATCCAGAAAGATATAGTCAAACTTCTTTTCTGAATAGGAGAGGCGGGCCAGCGCCCGTTCCACAGACATCGGTATCACCTCTGCCTGCCCGGTCAGCTGAAGAGAGATCAGATTCTGACGGATACAGGCAAGCGCATCGGAAGCCTGCTCCACAAAAACAGAAAAAGATGCCCCGCGGGAAAGTGCTTCGATACCGATCTGACCGCTTCCGGCAAAGAGATCGAGAAAGGATACCCCTTCAAGATCAAACTGCAGCATACCGAACAAAGCCTCTTTACAGCGGTCTGTCGTCGGCCTGGTCTTGATACCGTCCGGTGTGATCAGCTTTCTTCCGCGAAATTCACCCGCAATGACTCTGGTCATACAAACCCCTTAAACAAAAAACAGGATCATGGACTCTTTCGGATATAGATCCTTTCTAAGAAATACATTCCAAAGGAGTAACAATCCTTTTCCTTATTTTATAGAATCAAGCAAAAAAGTCAAGATAGCACCCCTATTTTGTCTTCCAAAAGCTCCGAATCGCTACCCCTCCGTGACAGCCCGGTCCATGAATTGATCCAGTCTTAAGCGTATCTTCCGGTGCTCCAGCTGGTTCAGATCCGGATCGGCCTCCATGATCGTTTCCGCCAGCTGCTGGGCCTTGTGCAGGATCCCGGTATCCCGGTACAGATCCGCCAGCTTGAAATCCGGAAGGCCGTGCTGGCGAAGTCCGAACACATCGCCCGCTCCCCGCAAATGTAGATCTTCCTCGGCGATATAAAAGCCGTCAGTCGAGTCACACAGGGTCTTCAGCCGCTTTCTGGTCAGGACCGAATGACTGTCGCTGACAAGGACGCAGAAGGATTCGGCGCTGCCGCGTCCGACCCGGCCCCTCAGCTGATGAAGCTGGGCCAGTCCGAACCGCTCAGCGTTTTCGACAACCATCAAGGTCGCATTAGGGACATTGACGCCTACTTCCACAACAGTAGTTGATACCAGGATCTGTACATGCCCAAGGGCAAACGCTTCCATAACGGCTTCTTTTTCCTTAGGCTTCATCTTCCCGTGCAAAAGCCCTACTGTCAGATCCGGAAAAACCTCCTTCTGAAGAAAATCCCGGTATTGGACCGCGGGCCTCAAAGGAAGTTTGGCATTCTCGCTTTTTTCTTCCTTTTCCTCGCTGTCCAGTTCCATGTAAGACTCCGACGTGTCCGCATCCTCCTGACCGGCACTTTCTTCTACCATCGGGCAGATGATATAGACCTGGCGGCCGGCCCGGACCTGCTTTCTCATAAAAGCATATAAACGAGGTTCATAACTGGTGTCAACGCTGAAAGTCCTGACCGGTGTGCGCCCGGGAGGCATTTGATCGATGATGGAAATGTCCATATCGCCATATAAGATCATAGCCAGCGTGCGCGGGATGGGAGTAGCGGTCATGACCAGTACATTTGTCATAGCACCTTTCTCGGATAAGGCAAGGCGCTGGCGGACGCCGAAACGGTGCTGTTCGTCTGTGATGACCAGTCCCGGATCATGAAAAACCACCGGATCTGAAATCAAGGCGTGAGTACCGATCACAAAATCGATGGACCCTGAAGCCAGGCCTTCCAGGACACTTTGCCGGTCCTTTCCGCTTACACTGCCGGTCAGAAGAGCCACCTTCATCCCCGCAGGCGCAAGCAGTTTCTGTGCAGATTCCAGGTGTTGTTTAGCCAGCACCTCGGTAGGCGCCATCAAGGCAGTCTGATAGCCGCACAGATAAGCCGCATATGCGGCAAGGAAAGCAACGATCGTCTTACCGCTTCCCACATCGCCCTGGACCAGACGGCTCATGGCCCTGTCCGAGGCAAGATCCTTCAGGATCTCATCCAGTGTACGTTTTTGGGCATCTGTGAGCGAATAAGGAAGACTTTTCTCCATAACCCGGACCTTTGAAAGATCCGGCCGTATCACAACGCCCTTGTTATCTTTCTGCCGCTGGGCCCTGACCCGTCTTAATGCCAGCTGCTGGATCATCAATTCATCAAAAACCAGCCTCTCGCGTCCTTTTTCTACCTGGGAAAAGGTTTCCGGCCTATGCATAGCCCTGACGGCTTCATCGTAAGGCAGCATGTCCTGGCGGTAGATGGGCGGAAGCATATCCTGATCCGGCTCTAATTTATCAAGGGCCTGACCTGTCGCTGAAAAAACTACCTTCTGGGTCAGGCCTCCTCCCAGAGGATAAACCGGGACCAGGCCGGGCAGACTGTTTTCCGCTTTACGTACTTCCGGACTGACCAGCTGCAGGCGGCTGTAATTCTGCTTGACACGCCCTCTGAACAGATAGATCTCGCCCGCTTTCAGATTTTTGACCATGAAAGGCTGATTGAACCAGACCAAGGCCAGCTGTCCAGTCTCATCGGCAGCCCTGGCATTGGTGATGGTAAAGCGTCCCTTATGGAAATTCTTCGGCTCAGAAATCAGCCGGGCCCGGATCAATACATCCGTGCCCGGCTGAATATCACTGATAGCGGTTCTGGTACGCTCATCCAGATATTGACGTGGATAATATTCCAAAAGATCCGATACGGTCTTTATACCCTGTGAGGCAAACTGCTGGGCCCTGCCCGGACCGATCCCCTTCAGATCCGATATCGGAATGCGATCGAGCTCTTCCATTTTATTCGGCCGACAGAAGGAAATAGTAGATAGGCTGTCCGCCTTCGTTTACTTCGACTTCGACCTGGGGATATTTCTGAGCGACATACGCTTTAAGCTCTTCGGCCTGATCCTGAGTCGCGTCTTTACCGTAATAGATCGTAACGATGCTTGTACCCTCGCCGATCATGCTGTCCAGAAGCTGACAGGTAGTCTCTTTCAGATCCTTTCCGACCTTGACGATATCTTCATTCTTCAGTGCCAGGATATCATTGGCCTGAATGGTAAAGCCGTTCATAGAGGTATCACGGATCGCATAAGTAACGGATCCGGAAACAACATTGTCGATGCCCTCGGTCATACCGGCAATATTATCATCCACGGATTCACCCGGCATATAACTGATCATAGCCGAAATACCCTGAGGGATATTGCGGGTCGGGATCACATGGAGCTGTTTATCTTTTACCAGTTTCTCGGCCTGCTGGGCCGCAAGGATGATGTTTTTATTGTTGGGAAGAACAAAGATATCTTTAGCATTTACCTGATCGACCGCATTGATGATATCATCCGTGCTGGGGTTCATGGTCTGTCCTCCGCTGATGACATAATCAACTCCCAGCTGCTGGAAGATCTGTGCAAGGCCCTCTCCGGCGGAGATCGTAACAAATCCGACCGGTTTGGCGGGAGCCTCGGCCTTCTGCTTTTGCTGAAGGTTCAGCACATGGTTATGAGACAGGCGCATATTTTCGACTTTGACCAGAGTAAGACTGCCGAATTCCCGGGCTTTCGTAAGTACGATACCGGGATCCTTGGTATGGACGTGAAGGCTTACCTTCTTACCTTCAGCGATCACGATGCTCTTTTCGCCTGCGGTAGGAAGAAAACCTTCCAGCTCCTGCTGAGCTTTACCGGCATCTGACGTTTCGATGACCAGTTCAACGCAGTATTCGTCTTCCTGTTTCACTGCCTGAGCCTTATCATCTTTCTGAAGCGCCAGCAGGGCATCCAGGTCATTGTCTTCCCGTTTCAAAGCGTCCAGGAAACCTTCGTAGATCAAAACAAGGCCCTGTCCGCCGGAATCGACGACCCCGGCATCCTTTAAGACGGGCAGCATCTCGGGAGTTTGGGCCAGCGTTTCTTCTCCGGCCCTGACTACCGCCTGCATGACTTCCACCATATCGTCCGTCTTTAGGGCTTCTTCGACAGCTGCCTGGGCTGCTCCTTTTGC
>Ga0256404_1005290_pt1 | contig 23065 bp, 18 predicted proteins | sample RumenRJG_01DNA_FD_185990 | JGI IMG/M metagenome (GOLD analysis project Ga0256404, IMG submission 185990) | Bovine rumen microbial communities from Lethbridge, Alberta, Canada - RJG_01 | ecosystem: Host-associated > Mammals > Digestive system > Stomach > Rumen | place: Canada: Alberta | collected... | reverse complement strand
ACCTAATACCTTATAATAGTACAAGTAGTAATTTTAAAAGAAGTTCTAAAGAAAAAATTAATGCTTTTTATGATGAACTAGTCAAAAATAAAATTAATGTACAAATGAGAAGAGAGATGGGAAAAGGTATAAAAGGTGCCTGTGGACAATTAAAGGCAAGTCATGAATCTAATCTCTAACTTTAAGAAGTATGTAATTTTTAAAGGAAGAAAACGCATTAATAATTGTTTAAATAAAAAGAACAATAAGAATCAAAAATTGAATCAAAAATTGTTCTTTTTTTCATACATCTAAAATATAATGTTTTAGGGTGATAAAGTATGTTAAGTAAAATAGGCATTAGAAAAATCACAGTAACAAGTGCGGCTTTATTTGTTATTGGTTTAATCTATTTATTTCCTACTAAAGATTTAAAAATTGAAAAAAATATAAATTATATAGATGAGGAAAAACTTTCACAAATATATATGTTAGATAACAACAACTACATCAGTGAAGTATTACACGAAATAAATGCAGACACATTAATAGACAAATTAAGATGTAAATTAGAAAGTATAACTAATAGTGAAGAAAATAAAATTAAAAATTTTAAAGGACTAATACCAGCAAACACAAAAGTTTTATCTATTGATGTTAAAGATAAAGTGTGTACTGTAGACTTTTCTAAAGAACTATTAGGAGTAAGTGCATTAGTTGAAGAAAAAATGATAGAAGCAATAGTGTTTACCCTTACTAGTGAAAGTGAAGTAACAAGTGTAATTATTAAGGTAGATGGCAAAGTGTTAGAAAGACTTCCAAATTCAAATAAACTTCTACCAAACATTTTAGATAGAAGTTATGGAATTAATAAAGATTATGATATTAATAGTTTATACAACTTAACAAAGACAACAATTTATTATGTTGGAGATAACTTTGGAGAAACGTATTATGTTCCAGTAACTAAAATAACCAATAATAATGACGAAAAGATAAGCGTAATAGTAAATGAATTAAAATCAAGCGTAATGTACCAAAGCAATTTAAATAGTTATCTAAACAATAAAACTGAATTAAAAAATTATAAAGTTGAAGAAGAAGTAATGAAATTAACTTTTAACAATAAGATATTTGACTCCATATATGACAAAAACATACTAGAAGAAGTTGTGTATACAATTGGTAAAAGTGTTATGGAAAACTATGATGTTAAAAAAGTAATATTTTATGTAGATGATAAAGAAATTGTAGAATATTAGACATAAAAAAAACTCTAGTAACTAGAGTTATATTCTTAGTGGCGACTCCGAGACGATTCGAACGTCCGACCGACGGCTTAGAAGGCCGTTGCTCTATCCTGCTGAGCTACGGAGTCAACTGATAAATAAAGTATACAACACATTTTATTAAAATGCAAGTACTTTTTTGAAAAAAATGCAAAAATGGAGGAATTATGAGTATAAAGTTTGTTATTTTAGGAAGTGACGAAAACGCTTATGGCATGAGTAGAGTAATTTATAAAACATATAAAGAAAAACCATTAGTACTTTGTAGTCGTATTTTATATCCAACGATGTTTTCGAAAATCGTAGATATTAAAGTAATTGAAAACTTTGACACCGAAAGTGTATGCATTAAATCGCTAATAAATGTAGGAGAAACTTTAAAAAAGACTACTAAAAACATTATACTTATCCCGTGTAGTGACTCATATATGGAATACGTAGTTAAAAATCAAGATTTATTAAGTGGATTGTTTTTAAATAAATTTATAAGTTATAACTTACTAAAAAGTTTTATAACTAAAGATAAGTTCTATAATTTATGTGATAAATACAAATTAAGATATCCTAAGTCTGTAATTATAAAAGAAAGTGATAGATTAGATATTTTAAAAAAGATACACTTTAAATATCCACTAATATTAAAACCAAACAATTCTAATTCAAGTGAATATTTACATGCAGAATTTCCTAATAAAAAGAAAGTCTTTCTAATTAATAGTGAAACTGAACTTATACAAACAGTAAACAACATTAATAAATCTAACTATAAAGATAATCTAATCGTGCAAGAATTTATTAAAGGAGACGATACTAATAACCTTGTGATAAATGCTTACAGTAGTACTGACGGAAAAGTAAGAATGATGGGTATCGGTAGACCTGTTTTAGAAGAATATCATCCTAAAGTTTTAGGAAACTATGCAGCAATAATAAGTGAAGTTGGGTATAAAGAAGTAATGAATGATGTTAAAAATTTTTTAGAAAACATAAAATATGTAGGGTTTTCTAACTTTGATTTTAAGTATAATGAAATTGATAAAAAGTACTATTGCTTTGAAATAAATTATAGACAAGGAAGAAGTTCATACTTTTTAAACGAGTGTGGAGTAAACTTAATTGAATTATTAACTGATGACTTAGTATACAAAAAAAGAAAAGATATTATTTATCCTACTAAAAAAATACTATGGTTAAATGTACCATATATGGTTACAAAAAAGTATATAAATAACACCAAAGTCTTAGAAGAAATTAGTGAGTTAAAAAATAAAAAAGAAGTTTATCATACACTATTTGATAAAGAAGATTTGTCCCTTATAAGGTACATTAATTTAAAGAAAGTATATTTTTCAAAAACTCGTCAATATAAAAAATATTTTATAAAAAAAGGCTAACTAGACACTTTTTATGTAAATTTTAACGTAAAATTTCGCGTAAAGTCAAAATAAAAAAAGACTTTTCGCTTTTTTTGTCGAATAAATATATTAGGAGGGAAAAATATGAACAAAAAAATTGTTGTCTTACAATGTGATATGAAAGACTGTGCTCCAGCGTGTGTTTCTTCAATCATAAAATACTATAATGGAAATTTAGATTTGGAAACTATTAGAGAACTTATCCACACATCAAAAATGGGAACAAATGCATATGATATTGTTACTGGTGTAAAAGAGCTTGGCTTTGATGCTTATGCAGGAAAAGCAAGATTAGACATTTTACTCAAGTGCTTTGATAGTCCATTAATACTTCATGTTAAGAAAAAGAACTTTTACCACTTTGTTGTAGTTTATAAAGTTACTAACAAAAGAGTAACTATTATGGACCCAGCAGTAGGACTTATAAAAGTAAGCTATGACGAGTTAGAAAAAATGTATCTTGGTGTTTATATTAAACTCACAAAAATAAAAGAATTACCAGTAGTCAAAAACGATAATCATTTACTCAAAATATTAATAGGTGCAGTTTTCAAAAATAAAAAATGTCTAGCTTTAATATTAGCCTTATCATTATTTGTTTTCTTAACAAGTTTGGCAACTTCAATATTTTACAAAGTCTTTCTAGATAATACAACTTTAATAAAAAAATATACTTTGGTGTTCATACTAGTAATAACATTAAAGTATATAATAGACTACATAAGAAAAATAATATCTATTAAGCTACATAAAAATGTTGACGAGGCTGTAAACGACGAAATTATTTGTAGATTATTTTTCCTTCCATATAGCTACTACAAAAATAGAACCACGGGAGAAATGATATCAAGATTTAATGACTTAGATTCATTAAAAGAACTGATTTTAGACCTAGCTTTAAATTCACTTGTGAATGTTTTGATGTTTTTAGGTAGTACACTTATAATGTTATTTATTAGTAAAAAGGTATTCTTTTTTACACTTACACTTCTAATGATTTACTTAATAATAACTATAATTGTATATAAGTTTTACGATAAAAATGTAAGACTTATGCAAGAAGAAAAAGGCGCATATAATTCTTTACTTATTGAAAGTATAGAAGCACTAGAAACAATATACAACTTAAATATAAAAGACAGATTTCAAAATAAAATTCATACTTATTATACAAACTTGCTTACATTAGTAAACAAATTAAATATATACAATACAACAACAAGTATGATTTTGATGTTTCTATTAGAAATAGGTAATATATTGATACTTTATATAGGTATTTCACTTTCAAACAACAATATTATTACCATAGGAGAAGTAATGCTTTTATATGTACTTTATAGCTATTTAGTTACAACTGTCAAAGAATACTTAAGTAAGTTACCAGTAGTTAAATATGGACTTAAAAATATTGAAAAAGTTAATAGTTTTTTGAAATATAAAGAAGATAATTGTAACTACTATTCTATTAACGGAGATATTAAAGTGAATAATTTAACCTATGGAACTTACCATAAAATAATTAAATCTTTATCATTTGACATAAAGAAAGGAGAGAAAGTAATTTTAAGTGGACCCACTGCAAGTGGAAAAAGTACTCTTTTAAAAATACTGCTAAAGTATTTCACTAGTTATGAAGGAGCTATTTATATAGACAACATAGACTTAAAGAATATGAATTCACAAGTAGTTAGGAACAACTTTAATTACATAGGTCAAAATGAGAGCTTGTTTACAGATACTATAATAAATAACATAACTTTAGGTAGAGAAGTAGACAAAAGCGTACTTTCTAAGATATTAGAGCTTACTCATGTAAAAGAAATAATAGAAAGTAAAGGACTAAAAGAAAATACTTTTATTGAAGAAAATGGTTTTAATTTAAGTGGTGGCGAAAGACAAAGAATAATTCTTGCAAGAGGTTTATTAAAAGCTAAAAATTACATTTTTATTGATGAAGCACTAAGTGAAGTAGATTTTGAACTAGAAAAAACTATAGTAAAAAATATACTAGATTATTTTAAATATAAAACTATCATTTATGTAAGTCATAAAAATGGTATAGAAGAATTATTTGATAAAAATATAATTTTAAGGAGTGTGAAAAATAATGGATAATCAAAAGTTGAGTAAAGAAGAAATGTTAAATGTTACTGGTGGAATTTCTTGGGGTCTCTGGGGAATTGGAGGCGTAATATTTACGTTTATCTTAGGATTTTTTGAAGGGGTTATGAACCCAATTAAATGTGGAAAGTAGGTGTTTAAAGTGAGTAACGAAGAATTATTAAGTATTTACGGTGGAATTAGTTTTTCTGGAACTTTAATAAATGCTATTACAAAGATGTTAACTCAAGTTTATGACATAGGTAGAAGATTTGGAACTGGTTTATTAAGAGGAAAAACTAAAAACTTCTGTTCATTTTAAGAAATCGGGTGTATACCCTTTTTCTAATGCACATTATTTACTTGTAAAAATAGGCACTTTAGGTTATAATATGTAATAGAAAGAGGGTATATGAATGTACACATTTACAAGTGATTTAAACAAAACTGAATATGATAACTTTGTAAGTAATTATAGTATGTCTAGCCTTACACAAACATATAACTGGGCTAATATAAAAGATAACTGGGGACACTTTCACTGTGGACTTTATAAAGACAATACATTAGTGGGAGTATGTTTAATTCTTGTTAAAAAAATGATAAAAGGAATTAATATGTTTTATGTTCCACGTGGATACTTGCTAGATTTTACTAATTATTTAGACTTAGAAGCTATGACTAAGTTTGTTAAAAAATTAGCTAAAAAGAATAAAGCATACGTTGTTAAAATTGACCCGAATTTTGCAAGAAGACAGTATAGTTTTAAAGGGGAAGAAGTATGCCCTGACTATAGTAAAGACTTTGAAATAAAGAATACTAACTTAGAAAAATTAGGATATAAGTGTACAGGTATTCATAAAGAAATGGGTAAAAATATGTCTCCGCAATATAACATGCTAGCCCCCATTTGTGATAAAACCGGAAAAGTCTTAAATTTAGAAGAACTACTAAATACCTATAAAAGTAAATTCAAGTATTACATCGGGTCATTTCATGAAAAACGTGGCATTACATTTGAAATAACAGACGACATAAAAAAAGTACCACTTCTTGTTAAAATGCTTAAAGAAACAGAAGAAAAACAAGGTATCAGTTTAAGAAATGAAGAATACTTTACAAAGATGATGGAAAACTATAAAGGAAAAGCTCATTTGGTATTTGGTTATATTAACTTAAATAAGTACTTAGAATTTCTAAAAAATAATAATGGTAAAATAGAAGAGATAAATGAAGTAAACTCTTTAATAAAAGAAAATGGAGAAACTATGTTATTAAGTGCTTCTATAATGTTTTTACCAAACAACGATGTAGGAGTAAGAACAAGTGAATACTTATATGCAGGAAATTCAAACACATTAAACAAACTTCGTGTATCAACTGGTGTAGTATTTGAAATAATAAAGTATTCATTAGAAAATAATTGTAACTATTGTAACTTAGGTGGAATAGATGGAAACTTGAACGACCATTTAACAAACTTCAAAGAAAAGTTTAACGGAATAGTACTAGAGTTTGCAGGAGAATATGATTTACCAACAAGCATAATATACTATCCGATAAAAGTAATGTTCCCACTTCTATTAAAAATATATAAAATAATAAGGTAGTTATATGAAAAAAGTAGTAAGTGTGATTGGTTTAGTGTTAAGTTTTCTAATCATTGGATATGCTGTTTACTTACTTATTGTTAACCATGGCAAGATAAATAGAGATAAAATAAGAATAAACTATGAAAATGTGATTAATGAAAACGAAGAATATTTAGTAAATGTTACATACGATGGAAAAGATAATATAAAGTGTAGCCTAGATAATATAGACTATACAAGCAAGTGTAGTTTCTTGTTAAAAGAAGGAAACTATAAGGCATATGTTACAAATGAAAAAGATACTTCTTATAAAGATTTTACAGTTAAAAAGAACTACTTAGGAATTTTTAGTAGCGCTATAGATGTATTAGATACGTATTATCTAGCAGTTGGCGGAAAGAAAAGTTTCAATTTTACTTTTGATTATCCTGAGTATTTTGATAAAACTGTAACATATAAGGTAGAAGACAAAAATATTTTAAAAGTAGAAAATGACATAATGTACGCAGTAAATTCTGGTACTACAAAAGTAACGGCAACATTAAAAGATGGTAACTCTAAAACATATAATGTAGTTGTGACAGATTTAATTGTTCCCCCTGTAATTAATAATGAAAAACAAATCGTGCCATGTAACAGATATACATTAGAAGAAAACATTTTACTAGATAAAATACTAGAAAGTAGAGTGTTAGAAGCAGGCTTCGGCACACGTGCTGGTGTTGCGGCAGCTGCAAGATTTCTAAGTTTGGAGTTTCCATATAGTATTCCATACTTTAATGAAAACGGTAGACTAGACAGCCATGGTACAAGACCTAGAGTGGACGCAGAAGGAAGATATTACCATAAAGGTTTATACTTAAACCCATATAAGTTTAAAGAGTTAGACCAAAGTGCAATAACAAGTGGTGGACCTAATATATGGGGTTGCTTAGTATACGACAGATTTATAAGTAGAATGAACAAGAATGGTTTTACCTGTAGTGGTTTTGTTACATGGGCAATGTTAAATGGTGGCTTCGACGTAGGAGACGTAGGCGCTGGAGACTCAAGTTATCTAACGGACGAACTATCAGACCTTGGAGTACACAATATTCTTACTTATGATTTTATGAAAACAACAGAGTATAAAGTAGGAGACTTCATTGGAACTGATGGACACGCGGGACTTATAATTGGAATAGATGAAAAAAATATATATACGGCAGAAACTTTACTTCCAAAGTTAGAAGTATATACATATGATAGATACAAAGGTATAGTGGACACTAAAGAACTTACCTATACAATAAATATGCATAATGTGTATCCAAATGGTGATGGGTACATAACTGATATGTGGGATTAATGAGGAATAGTTATGAATAAAATTAAAAGAATATTAATAGAAATGGGCATAATTATAATAGGTATTATAGTTATGTTGTTGGTTTTTGAAAACGTAAATAAACTATACAAAAACAAAATTGAAATAACTTATGAAAACGTGGTAAACGCCCAAAATGAGTACCCTGTTACAGTTAAGTATAATAGTGAAGATTTAACAGGAATTCTTTGTAGTGTAGACGGGTCTAACTACAAGAAAATAGAAGAATGTACTCTAAACTTAACAAGTGGGAAACACAAAATCTATATTAAAAAAGATGACAATATTTTAACTAAAGAATTTGAAATAAAAAGAGAGTACTTAGGAACTTTCTCTAGTACAATGGACGTTTTAGATACATATTATCTAGCTGTTGGTGGCAAAAAAAGTTTCAATTTTACGTTTGATTACCCAGAAGAGTTTGATAAAGAAGTATATTATAAAGTAGAAGATGCTGAAGTATTAAAAATAGAAGATAACAAAATGTATGGATTAAAAAAAGGAACAACAAAAGTAACTGCTTTTCTTAAAGATGGTAACTCTAAAACATATAATGTGATGGTAACAGACTTAATAGTAAGTCCTACAATGGCTAAGAAAACAAGACTTACTTGTAATAGGTATACTTTAGAAGAAAGTATTTTACTCGATAAAATATTAGCTTCACGTGTAGAAGAAGCAGGCGTTGGCACACGTGCTGGTGTTGCCTCTGCAGCAAGATTTCTAAGTTTAGAGTTTCCATATGCAATTAGATACTTCTATGAAAACGGTAGACTCGAAAACTGGGGAAAAAAAGACCATATTGATGCTGAAGGAAGATATTATCATGTAGGCTTATATTTACATGAAAGCAAGTTTAAAGGTATAACCTCAAGTACAAAAAGTGGACCAGCTATATGGGGTTGCCCATTAATGGAATACTCAGAGGACAGAATGGGAATAAATGGACTAGACTGTAGTGGTTTTGTTACTTGGGCAATGTTAAATGGTGGATTTGACTCAAAAGACGTTGGAAGTGGTAACGAAGAATTAATTGATGGAGAATTATACGATTATGGAACACATAATGAGATAACAAAAGAATATATGAAAAAGAACACATACAAGCCAGGAGACTATATCGCAAGCGACGGGCACGCTGCTTTAATCGTCGGAGTTGATGAAAAATATGTATACGTTGCTGAAGCGTATTATGCCGATGTTAAAGTAAGTAAGTTTGAAAAATATAACGAACTACCAAACTTGTACTCACTTACATTCATAACAGAAATGAACGAAATATATCCAAATGGCGACGGAAACATCACACTTATGTGGGAATAATGAATAGAAGCTAGTCTTTTATTCTTTTTTTAGTAAAAAAATATGTGAAAATTTAAAATAAAATAGACTTTTTATCTGAATTTATGGTACAATAATAAATGAATAAGAGGTGTGATTATGGATAATGTAGTTTTTTTATGTTTACTAGTGTTTTTCGCTAGAATAGTTGATACATCATTGTCAACCTTATCAACAGTTTTTATTGTTAAAGACAAAACATTATATGCAGTGTTATTTGCATTCTTTCAAGTATTTGTATGGTTCTTAGTTGTAAGAGAAGCTTTGTCTTCAGTAGAAAATGCATTCTTAATCGCACTTTCCTATAGTGCAGGATACGCATGTGGCGTTATGGTAGGAATGTATATAAGTGAGAAATACGTGACAAGTAATGTAAGTGTGAACATCGTAGTAAAACAAAAGAAAGAAGTAGTAGACGCATTAATAAATAATAACTTTGCAGTAAGCGTAAGCAGAGTTAAAGGAAAAGACTTAATAAGTAATAAATACATGATATTTGTAGCAACTACAAGTAAAAGACTAGCTTTACTTAAAAAGATAGTAACTGAAATAGATAGTCGCGCATTTATAGTTGTCAGTGAAAACAAATACGTAGTTGGAGGTTATAGATAGGAGGGTTAAAAATGAAAGTGGACGAATCATTAATTAAAAAAGTAAGAGAAGAAAATGACATAGTTGATGTAATATCTGAATATCTTCCCCTAGAACAAAAAGGAAAAAACTATTTTTGTGTATGTCCATTTCATGATGATCATACTCCATCTATGAGTATTAGTAGGGAAAAGCAAATATATAAATGCTTTGTGTGTGGTGAAACTGGTAATGTTATAACCTTTATAAAAGATTATCTTAGTGTAAGCTTTTTAGAGGCAGTAGAAATACTAGCAAAAAGAATAAATTTAGACTTCAAATATGAAAAACCTAAAGTTAATGATAAATATGAAACAGACTATGAAATATATAACACTGCCTTATTATACTACAAAAATAACCTTAATACTGCAAGTGGAACTAAAGCACGTGAATACTTAAGTAGTAGACACTTAGATAAAGAAACATTAGACTATTTTGATATAGGCTTATCTTTAAAAGGTGGGCTTACTGAAATACTTAGTAAAAAATACACTTCTGCTAAACTAGAAAGCCTAGGAATATCTAATAACAACAAAGACTTATTTATAAATAGAATAATGTTTACAATAAGAGATAACTTTGGTAATCCTGTAGGTTTTAGTGCTAGAAAATATGATGACTCTGACGCTCCTAAATACATAAATACAAAAGAAACAGAAATCTTTAAAAAAGGAAGTATCTTATTTAATTACTGTAATGCAAAAGACGAAATAAGAAAAAAGAAAGAAATCATAATTAGTGAAGGACAGATGGAAGTAATAAGATGTCACACTGTTGGAATAAATAACATAGTTAGTTTAATGGGGACAAGTTTTACTAAAGAACATTTAGAAATCATAAAAAAAGAGAAAGTAAGTGTTGTATTAAACTTAGACCAAGATGAAGCTGGAAAACTTGCTACTATAAGTATTGGTAAAACCTTAATGGAAAATGGGATAAATCCCACAGTAATAATATTTAGTAAATATAAAGATACTGATGAACTAATAGAAAGTGAAGGACGTGATGCTTTTCTAAATGCTTACAACTCACGTGTAAACTTTATAGATTTTGAACTAAACTATTTAAAAAATAATAAAGACTTAACCAAAAGTGTAGATGCAAGTACCTATATTAACGAAAGCATAAAAGTAATAAACGGGATAGACGATGATATATTAAGAGAACTAAAAATAAAAGAATTGAGTGACGAGTTTGGAGTAAGCACTGATATAATTAAAAGTAAGATAACTAATAAAAACGTAAAAGTTGTTAAAGAAATAAAAAAAATACCAAAAAAAATAAGATACAATAAGTACGATACAAGTGAAATTAGAATACTTTATTTAATGCTTAACAATGAAGAAGTAATAAGCTATTATGAAAACCATCTAGGGTATTTAAATAACCCTGAAAGAAAAAAACTAGCAAATGCAATAATTAATTACAAAAATAACAACAAAACATTTGACTATTCGGACTTTATATGTTACACTAGTGTGCGTGAAGACCTTAGTAAAGTCATGAAAGAAATTATGAGTTATCCACAAAGGGATGAATATACGGTGGAAGAATTAGAGGACTATATAACTAGGGTTAAAGAATGTAGGGTAAACATGGAAATAAATAAGTTATCCGAAAACTTAAAAAACACCATTGATTTAGAAGAAAAAAAGAGACTTGCAACTAAAATTGAGAATATGAAAAAGGAAGTGCTAAAATGGTAAGTGAAAACAAAGAGTATAATGAAACTCTTAAACAACTAATTAAAATGGGTAAAAAAAATGGCTCATTAACAGAAAAACAAGTAGTAGAAAAAACTTTAACTTTAGAATTAACAGATGAAGAATTAGAAAACTTATACGCTTCTTTAAAAGAAGAAGGTATTGAAATAATTGATGAAGAAACAAGTGGCGACATTACTAAAGAAATACCAAAAGATGTAACATTATCTTTTGAAGATGTATTAAACGACCTAATAAAAACAGGAAAAAATGATGGCTTTTTAACATACGAAACAATCGCAAAAAAAACAACTAACTTAGAAATGAATAGCAATAACTTAGATGAGTTATATAATGCACTTAATGAAAACAATATTGAAATTCGTAGTGAAGACGAAAACGACGTTGATGCTTCTTTGCTTACTGAAGATCCAGAATTTAATATTGAACACTTAGCTAACGAAAGCAAAGACATGAGTGTAAACGACAATGTTAGAATGTACTTAAAAGAAATTGGTAAGATTAGCTTACTTAGCTTAGATGAAGAACAAGAACTTAGTAAGAAAATAGCTTCAGGTGACGAAGAAAGTAAAAAAATACTTGCAGAAAGTAACCTAAGACTTGTTGTTAGTATTGCAAAACGTTATGTAGGACGTGGACTACTTTTCCTTGATTTAATTCAAGAAGGAAATATTGGCTTAATGAAAGCAGTAGACAAGTTTGATTATGACAAAGGTTATAAATTTAGTACATACGCAACTTGGTGGATAAGACAAGCCATAACAAGAGCACTTGCAGACCAAGCTAGAACTATAAGGGTTCCTGTTCATATGGTTGAAACTATTAATAAACTTGCCAGAGTAGAAAGACAAATGGCGCTTGATTTAAATAGAGAACCTACTGATAAAGAACTAGCTAAGAAAATGGGATTATCTATTGATAAAATAGTTGAAATCAGAAGAATAAGTCAAGACCCAGTAAGCTTAGAAACTCCAATAGGTGAGGAAGACGATTCACACTTAGGCGATTTCCTAGCAGACGAAAGAACAATGGGACCTGAAGAATACACAGACTATACTATGCTTAAAGAAGAATTAAAAAGTGTGTTAGAAACTCTTACAAAAAGAGAAGAAGAAGTACTAGAACTTCGTTTTGGACTATATGATGGAACTTGTCATACACTTGAAGAAGTTGGAAAAAAATTTGGTGTAACAAGAGAAAGAATAAGACAAATAGAAGCAAAAGCACTTAGAAAATTAAGGCATCCATCTCGTGCTAAGAAATTAAAGGATTTCTTAATTGACTAGGTTAGAAAAAATATCTTCTTATATTAGTGATAATGAAAAAGTGCTTGATGTTGGATGCGATCAAGCACTTTTATCAAAGATTTTAGCTAAAAGAAAAATATATAGTATAGCAAGTGATTTAAGACCTAATATTATAGAAAATGCTAAAAAGAACTTAACACCACTTGAAAAAGAATACATCACTTTTAGTGTAAGTAATGGAGTACCTACTATTTTAAATGAAGAATATACCTTAGTATTAAGTGGAATGGGTGCGCATACTATTTTAGATATACTAAAAAACAGTAATTATAGATTTAACAAAATAATTACAATATCTAATAATAATAATGATATGCTAAGAACAGAAATGTCTAAATTAAATTATTATGTTTTAGAAGAAGAAATAATAAAAGAAAAGGGTAAATTTTATAACTTAATAGTATTTGATAACGTTAAAAGAGACTACTCTAAAGAACAAATACTAGTAGGAATAAACCATAAAAATAAAGAATTACTTAAAGAAAAAAATGAGTATTTAATAAAAAAATATACAAGCATTTTGAATATTGCAAATAATGAAAAACTAATAGATATAGTTAACACTTTAAAAGACTATAAATATTAGTTTTTTATAAAGTCCTTTGATTTTTTGCCACTTTAGACCAAAAAGTCCTTTGATTTTCCGTCAGTTTATACTAAAAAGTCCTTTGATTTTCCGTCACACACCTTGATTTTTGCCTTAAAATATGGTATATTTAATAAGAAAGATGTGATATGATATGAAAAGAAAAATTTATAATGAGTTATTAGAATGGAAAAACAGAAAAAATAATAGAAAACCTCTGATGGTTTTAGGTGTTAGACAATGTGGAAAAACGTATGTAATAAAAGAATTTTGTAATAAAGAATTTGAACATTTTTGCTATATAAACTTGCTTGATGATACAAACATTGTTGAAATATTTAGTAGAACAATAAGCACTGATGAAAAATATAATTTACTAAAAACCATGCTAGAATATGATATAGAAGATAAAAATAATGTTTTATTTATTGACGAGATACAAGAAAGTGGAGAATTAATTTCTTCTTTAAAATATTTCTGTGAAGAACATAACAATGTCAATATTGTATGTGCTGGTTCCTTATTAGGCCTTAAAATTAAAAGGTCAAAAAACTCTTTTCCAGTAGGTAAAGTGTGGATGCTTGATATGTATCCAATGAGTTTTGAAGAATTTTTAATAGCTAACAATAAGGAAAAATATGTTGATTTACTAAAAACGTATTATGAAAAAAATAAAAGCCTAGGTTCTCCTATGCATGAAGAACTGTTAAAATACTACCGTGCTTACTTATTAACTGGTGGAATGCCTGAAGCAATTCAAAATCTTATAGATGTTAATTTTGATTATTTTAATTATGATACTAAAATTTTAAAAGATATAGTAAGTGCATATTATAAGGATATGAAAAAATATGTAACAAGTGAACAAGAGACATTAAAAATTGAAAGAGTATATAACTCTTTACCTTCACAACTTTTAAATAATTCAAAAAAATTTCAATTTTCTAAAGTTGAAACTGATGGTAGAAAAGATAGATACGAAACAGCAACTGATTGGTTAATCGCCAGTAATTTAATAGTTAAATGTAGTAATGTTACATTACCGGAAATACCTTTAAAAGCATTTACTGATGATGAAACATTTAAATATTATCTTAGTGATGTTGGAATACTATGTAGTCAAATAAACCTTAATACTAAAGATATAGTAAATGATAACATTTCACTTTTTAAAGGTGCAATTGCTAAAAATTATGTTGCTAATCAATTACTAATAAATGGTTTTGAACTATATTACTGGAAAAGTACTGCCACTGCAGAAGTAGATTTTCTCCTTTATACTAATGATGGAGTAATTCCTGTTGAAGTTAAAGCAAGTGATAATACTCAGTCAAAAAGTTTAAAATTATACATGGAAAAATATAAACCTAAATATGCTATTAGGATAAGTACTAAAGATTTTGGATACAACCCTGAAACTAAGATTAAATCAATACCATTATATGCTGTATTCTTAATTAATGATGGATTTAAACAGACAGAATAAAAGTCTGTTTTTAATTTACTGAAAGAATGTCAAAGTATCTAAACTATCTTTTCTATTATCTGTAGTTTTCTTTTTAAAGTTACTTATAGGTCTTTCTAATTCCTTAACCTCTTTAATAGTAGCTTCTTTACTAGCTTCTTTTATAGAATTAACTGTATTAAACGCATCCTTTACATTCTTAACAATTGGACTTACTTGTTTATATATTGGAATAGCCTTGTTAATAGTACCAATTGTACTATTTAACCCACCTAAAATTTTACTTAAATCAAAACTAGCCATAACATTCACCTATAATATTATATTTAAAAAACAACAAAAAAGTAACAAAGAATCTTGATAAAATATAAAATTTAGTGTATTATTATTAATAGAATAAAAGGAGTAGGGTTATGAATATATATTACTTATTTAAATTTATGCGTTTATGGGGAATATTCGCGTGTATTACGTTATTGTTTTCAGTTCTTGTAATAGTGAGTTGTAACAATATATTTAAAATATCAAATAAAAAAATAATTACTTTATTTATACCCCTATATAACTTACTTATATTACTAGATATAGTTAACTTAAATAGATGGAACTTTATACTATTACTTTTCCCAGTAACTAACTTATTTATAATAATGATTATTCTTTATAGATTAAGTATAGTATTTCATACAACTAAATCTTTTGCATTTGGTTTAATATTGTTTCCAGTAGTATATTTACCAGCACTTAATTATGGTGGTAAATTAGATAATAGACCCACTGAAGAAATAGAAAAAGAAGAACTAAAAAAAGAAACATATAACTTACTTACTGAAGAAGAACTAAGTGAGTTAAACAAAACTACTGAAGAACCGAAAGTAGATAACGTATTTAAAAGAGAAATTGATGAAATGCCTAGACCATCAGCATTTAAAGCAACTAAAATAAAATATGATAAAATACTAAAAGATGAAGAAGAAAAGCCTACAAAAATAGAAAAAGTAGAGCCTGTAAAAGTAGAAGAGATAGAGAAACCTAAGAAATTTGTAAAAGATTTAAAACCTAATGAAGAAGATGACAATATAGAAATAATAGAGTTATAAAATAGTTATTAAAAATAATTAAAAAGTACTTGAAAAATAGTATTTTTTTTGATATTATTAATACGTAATAGAAAGAGTAAAAATTCCCAAACTATTAATTATAAAGGAGAATGTACATGAAAAAGAAAGCTATAACAAACACTTGTATGGAGGAATGTATTCTAAGACTAATAATTAATCTTAATAGTTTTTCATGTGCAATTAAATGGATAGAATAAGTCTACCCATTTTTCGTGTGTAGAAAAGAGGAAAATTATGACAAATGAAGAATTAAAAAAAATTGTTGGAAGAAACGTAAGAAAGTATAGGCTTATATATAACGCGTACAACAAAGAAAAACTTACTCAAAAAGGGCTTGCAGAAAAAATAGGTGCTAGAACACCTCTTATAGGAGCTTTAGAGAGTGAGAAAAGTGATATGGGTGTTAGTATATATAACTTATATATGATAAGCAAAGTACTAAATGTACCAATTAATAAATTTTTTGAGGAGGAGTAATTATGTTTAAAAGAATAAAAAGAACATCTTTAGTTTTAGGTATAGCATTAACTGTTATATTAGGAATGTCATATGGTACATTTATATTTACAACAAACTCATATAGAAGTACAGAGATGTTAGTAGGTAACTTAACATATGGAATAGAAATAACTTCAACAGGTGGAAGTGAAACTATAAATGGGACAAGCGTATCTTTAACAAGTGGTAAAACATCTACAGTACTACTAAAAATAACAAGTCTCAATAAGATTATCTCAAAATATGGAATAGATTATAAAATGTCTAGAGGAACTGGGTCAGTAAAGTATGCAAGTAATACTGGATGGTTACCTACTGGAAAGATAAACGAAAATAATGTAGGTACTTATGAAAAAGTAATAAAAGTAGTTATATCAGCAACAACAGATGTAACAGTAGATTTTACTGTTACAGGAGGTTATAGTAATAATGATTTAATAGAAGTAAAAGAAGGATATACTAGACTAACAGAAATATATGATGGAATAGTAGATTATAAAGAAGACTTAAAGACTATTATATCAAAAGAAACAACTAATAATATATATGGTGGAGAAGCAATAAACAATTACTTACAATACCCAACAAATACAGATACAACAAAGAATATTTGGAGAGTACTAGGATATTATAACTCAGTTGATGGAATAAAGGTAGTATCTAATCAAACCAGTACAACAGTACAGAGTAATATAACAAGTAGTTTAACAAGTTTTTATAACACATTAGAAAAACAAGAAGACTTTATACTCGAAACAAATAAGTTTAATTGTACAAATACAACATGTACAACAAGTAGTTATTCAAACATGGGACTACTATCAACAAGCGAATATAATATGTTAGGTGGAGTAAATTCATACTTAGCAAGTAATGAAAGTTATTTTGGTTTGGATAATACTACAATAAAGAATATAACATCTAGTGGAATAACAGATACAACAACATCTACAACAAGTGGCTTAAGAGGAGCATTATATTTACAAAGTGATGTTAAAGTAACAGGAAGTGGAACAGCAAGTGACCCATACAGATTATCTGATAAGGGAGACGTAATATTTGCAAGTGCAACATTAAATGGAACAGCATTAGAAACATTTCCGAAAGAAAGTGATCCATACATACCAAAAACAGTAACATGTACAAATGGAAGTGTAGGACAGTGGAATACAGAAAAACAGAAGATAGAACTAACAACAGTAAACTTACCAACAAGTTGTGTAGTAGATTTCACAGAAGGCTATACAGTTGCATTAAATGCAACAAATGGAACAGTTACAGCACCTACAAGTAAGGTTATAGGAAGAACTGGAACTGCAACATTTACAGTAACACCTAACAGTGGATATATATTAGAACTAGAAAGTCATACATGTGGTGGAACACTTTCAGGAAATACATATACAATAAGTAATATAACAAGTGCAAAAAGTTGTAGTATAACATTTAAAAAGACAACATTATATGCTAAACTGCTTGCTGATAAAACAACACGTCCAGGAGCAAGAACAAGATTTAGTTCAGTATTAACAACAGATAATACAAAAACATTATATACAGGAACTGAGAATGGAACAACAGTATATTATTTTGCAGGGAATGCAACAGATAACTGGGTAAAGTTTGGAAAGAATGAAAATAATCAAGACTTATACTGGAGAATAATAAGAACAAACTCTGATGGCGGAGTAAGACTACTATATCACGGCACAAGTACTACAGCACCAGACGCATATATAGGAACATCAAAATTTAATACAACATATAATAACCCAATGTATGTAGGATATATGTATGGAACAAGTGGTTCATTAGTAAACAACAGAACAAATACAAATAATAGTACAATAAAAACAACAATAGATACATGGTATACAAGAAACTTAGAAGCAAAAGGCTATACAAAATACTTAAGTACAACAGCAGTATATTGTAATGATAGAAGTAATCCAGCAGGTGGATATAACACTGGAAGTACAGCATTCTACTATGGTGGATACACACGATTAATAACAAATAAAGCACCAACATATGACTGTACAGACACTAACGATAAATTTACAGTAGACACAAGTACAGGAAATGGGAAACTAACATACCCAATAGCATTAATGACAGCAGATGAAGTATCATTTGCAGGGGGACTATATGGAAACAATGCACAAACATGGTATTATTATAATAGTGCAAAGGGTAGCTCAACAGGCTCAACCTTTTGGTGGTTGTTGTCTCCTAGCATTTGGGATGGCAGCTACGCTCGCGTGTTCAGCGTGGTCGGTTCGTCCTACCCTGGCTACTTGGGCTTCAACTACGTCGTCGACTACACTCACGGTGTTCGCCCTGCCATTTCTCTCAAATCTTGTATCAAATATAGTACAGGAGATGGCTCAGCAGGCACACCATACACAATAGAAGAAACTACAAGTGGGTGCTAAGGAGGAAGTATGAAATATATAAAGATAAGTATAGTAATATTGTCAGTAAGTTTTATAAGCATATTTGCTTATAAACTTACTACAAATAATTCTAATAATAAAATTAGTTTAACTAAAGAACAAATGAAAGAAATGCTAAGTTATACTATAGATGGAAATAAGACTAGTTCTATGCCTACTAAAGGTAGTGGATATAAAGTAAAGAGTATAACTTGTAAAAGTGGTAGTATATTATCCTGGGATAATGATAATTGGTTATTAGAAGTAGAAAAGTTAGAGAGTGAAGATTTATGTAATATAGACTTTACAACAGGTACAGGAAGTTATACAGTAACAGTAGTACCTAGTATATCTGGTTCACTAGACAGTACATCAAAAACAACGACAGAGAATGGGCAAGTTACATTTTATACCGACTTAGCAATAGATAGCGTGAGTGGGTGCACTAGTGAAATAAGTGATGGTAAAGTAATAGTTAAGAATGTAACAAGTAATACTACTTGTAATATTAATGTATCATATATGAAATTGTATGATAAGTTACTTGCAGATAAATCAACAGTATTAACAAGAACAGACTTTAGTAAAGTTTTAACAAATGACAATACAAAAACATTATATACATCAACAGAGAATGGAACAACAGTATATTATTTTGCAGGAAATGCAACAGATAACTGGGTAAAGTTTGGAAAGAATGAAAATAATCAAGACTTATACTGGAGAATAATAAGAACAAACTCAGATGGTAGTGTAAGACTTCTATACCATGGAACAAGTACAACAGCAACAGACGCGGTTATAAACACAAGTACAGCATTTAATACAACATATAATGACCCAATGTATGTAGGATATATGTATGGAACAAGCAATGCCACAGCAATAGATAGATCAAATACAAATAATAGTACAATAAAAGGAGTAATAGATACATGGTACGAACAAAACATGACGTCATATACAAAATACTTAAGTACAACAGCAGTATATTGTAATGATAGAAGTAATCCAGCAGGTGGATATAACACAGGGAACACATCGTTCTATTATGGAGCACGTACAAGACTAGATACAAATAAAACACCAAGTTATGACTGTGCAACAGCAGAAGACAAATTCACAGCAGATAGTAGTACAGGAAATGGAAAACTAAAATATCCAATAGCATTAATGACAGCAGACGAAGTATCATTTGCAGGTGGACTAATGTGGACAAACGCACCAACATGGTATTATTATAATAGTGCAAAGGGTAGCTCAACAGGCTCAACCTTGTGGTGGTTGTTGTCTCCTAACTATTGGGATGGCGGCTACGCTCGCGTGTTCAGCGTGGGCGGTTCGTCCGGCCCTGGCTACTTGAGCTACGGCTACGTCAACAACACTCGCGGTGTTCGCCCTGCCATTTCTCTCAAATCTTGTATCAAATATAGTACAGGAGATGGCTCAGCAGGCACACCATACACAATAGAAGAAACTACAAGTGGGTGCTAAACTGTAGATCTGATCCCATTAACTTAACTGTGTCTAACGATTAATTTACTAATATAATTACTATAAAGTAATCAATTAAAATGTCTTAATGATAACTTAGATGTAGTTAAAATTAATAATACGGTTAGGTATAAATATGAATATATTAAGAGTATGTTAATACATAATTTAATTAAAAGGTTTAAATATGAATATATTAACATGCTTTTTTTATGTTTAAGTTGAAATTTCTTCTTTAATTAATGATAATTTTAAGTTATAATATTATACGTGATGTATTATGAAAATGAGTGAAGTAGATGTAAGTATGTTAAGTCCAATGATGAAAGAGTATTATAAAACCAAAAGTGAATATATGGACGTTTTGTTATTCTATCGCCTAGGAGACTTTTATGAGATGTTTTTTGAAGACGCTATAACAGCTAGCCATGAACTAGAGCTTACTTTAACTGGCAAAAATGCCGGCTTAAAAGAAAGAGTCCCTATGTGTGGTGTACCACATCATGCAGTAAACGTGTACTTAGAAAAACTAATTGATAAAGGCTATAAAGTAGCAATTTGTGAGCAAGTAGAAGATCCTAAGTTAGCAAAGGGTATAGTTAAAAGAGAAGTAACACAGATAGTTAGTAAGGGAACTCTTACAAACACTGACAGTTTAGATGAAAACGACTACAATTTTATCGCTAGTATTACTGATTATAATTACATATACGCTTTATCATATTTAGACTTATTAAGTGGTAAAGTATTTGCAACATTTGTAAGTAAATCAAGTGATAAACTAATTAGTGAAATAGTAAGTCTTGGAATAAAAGAAGTAGTAGTGACAAGTGATTTTGATAACTCTATTACTAAAGTATTAAAAAATAACTATAATATATATGTTAGTATATATGACAAAGATTATTCTAATATTAATAGAAGTAAAGTAAGTAATTTAGCTGATGCCAAGTTAGAAGATAATACTTTAAAATTAATTAGTTATATAACATTTAACCAAAAGAAAGAAATTAACCATTTAATGAAACCTGTTATAGTAAATTCTAAAGATTATTTAAGTTTAAACAGGGAATGTATAAGAAACTTAGAATTAGTAGAAACTATAAGAAATAAAGATAAGATGTATAGTTTATTATGGTTTTTAGATAAAACTAAAACTAGTATGGGTTCTAGAATGTTAAAAGAGTTTATTTTAAAGCCAGTTGTAAGTGAAAGTGAAATTAATAAAAGACATGATTTAATAGATTTGTTTAAGAAAGAATTTATGAGTATTAGTGAGTTAAGAGACTTTTTATACCAAATATATGACTTAGAAAGACTTGTAGGTAAAGTATCAATTAATACTTTAAATGGAAGAGACCTGCTTCAGTTAAAAAGTAGTTTAGGAGTACTTCCTGATATTAACTTAATATTAGAGAACATCGGCTTAGAAAAAGTAGAGACTTTTAGTGAGTTATATGAGTTACTTGATAAATCAATAGACTTAGACGCGCCTGTCACTATTAAGGAAGGTGGCTTAATTAAGGATGGCTTTAATAAAGAACTAGACGAGTTAAAAAGTATTAGAAAGAATGGTAAAGACTTTATAAGTAAGTTTGAAAGTGAAGAAAGAGAAAGAACTGGTATTAAAAATCTTAAAGTGGGTTATAACAAAGTATTTGGTTACTATATTGAAGTAAGTAAAGGTCAAAAAGATAACATAAAAGAAGAATTTGGTTATGTTAGAAAACAAACTATAAGTAATAGTGAAAGATATATAACAAACTCATTAAAAGAAAAAGAAGATATGATACTTAATGCAGAAGATAAAATTAAAGATATGGAATATAATATTTTCTTGAGTATCAAAAGTGAAGTTAGTAAGTATATTGGTAAGTTACAAAAAGTAAGTGACTATATAGCATATTTAGATGTGATGCAAAGTTTAACTAAAGTAAGTGAAGAAAATAACTTTGTTAGACCTATAATTAATCATGAACACAACATTAATATAGTGGACGCTAAGCATCCTGTTGTTATGAAAGTAATAAAGGACGACTACGTAAGTAATAATATTGTAATGGATGAATATACTAATATTTTAATGATTACTGGTCCTAATATGAGTGGTAAATCTACTTATATGAGAACACTTGCAATTATAGTTATACTTAATCAAATAGGATGTTTTGTACCTGCAAGTAGTTGTGAGTTACCTATATTTGATAAGATATTCACAAGAATTGGAGCTTCTGACGATTTAGTTGGAGGAGAAAGTACATTCATGGTTGAAATGAAGGAAAGCGCTTATGCTCTTAAGAATGCTACAGAAAATAGTTTAATATTATTTGACGAATTAGGTCGCGGTACTTCAACATATGATGGAATGAGCTTAGCAGGTAGTATTATTGAATATGTAAATAAATACTTAAAATGTAAGACTATGTTTAGTACTCATTACCATGAACTTACTAAAATGGCAGAATACACACCAAGCATTAAGAATGTACACGTAAGTATTAATGAAACTGATGGCAAAGTAGTATTTCTTCATAAAGTAATGGATGGGGCAGTAGATAAAAGTTACGGAATAAATGTAGCAAAATTAGCAGGACTACCTGATGAAGTAATAGAAGGCGCCGGTAAGTTACTAGAGACATATGAAAGTACAAGTAAAACTGAAAAGAAACACATTAAACAGTTTGAACTTGACCTTGAAACACCTAATAAAGACCCAT
>Ga0256404_1005289_pt1 | contig 23066 bp, 21 predicted proteins | sample RumenRJG_01DNA_FD_185990 | JGI IMG/M metagenome (GOLD analysis project Ga0256404, IMG submission 185990) | Bovine rumen microbial communities from Lethbridge, Alberta, Canada - RJG_01 | ecosystem: Host-associated > Mammals > Digestive system > Stomach > Rumen | place: Canada: Alberta | collected... | reverse complement strand
TTGGATGATGTTGAACGAGAAGTGGCATTAGTATTGTTATCTATATTATTGTTCCTCAATGACTTCTGGTTTGCTTCTATCTCTGCATTCCATTCATCCCGTAACTCCTTCTCAGTCATCACTTTTCTTATGAAATGTGTATTATTGATATAGTCATGATACGGCTCATTAAAGGCATCGCGAAGCGTCTTTCCTTCTGCCTTGAGCTTTTCAATGTCAATGTGTCCGTCAACTAATGTGTCATAATACTCGCGAAAGCCCTCTATATCAAAATCATCCTTCATGAAATCTTTCCAGAAGTTCTCTTGCGATGCAAAGGTAAGTTTCTCATCCTTATCAAAGCTATTAAGAAACTTCCTAATCTTTTCCCTGCTCTCCGAAGAATCATAAGACATTTCCCATAAATCTCTTTCCTTCGTCTCACCATTCACGTTGGAAATCTCCTTACAAGAAATTCCCTCATCTGTATACAATGTTATATACTGAACATCCACAGGAACCTTCTTCCCAGTATCAGGATCAGTATATTCGTTATGACGCGATACTATAGTATTGGAAATATCTAATTCTTCCTCATTTTCTTTCATGGCATTTTCAAAAAAAGAATTGATGGATTCAAACAACTTCTGTGCCAGTCCCGCAAGAGTTGGCATGGTGTCGCCGTACTCATCTGCATACTGCTCTAACAGACCCACGCGATCTCCCCTATCAAATATTCCGTCAAAGTAGCTTGTGTCTGTAAAGTAACTACTTGCTATAAGATCCGCCGTTTCATCCGTCTGTCTTATATACATACAAAGGGCAGAGAATTCAGGATAATCCATTTCTTCCTTATCGAGATTATAGGGATCAAATTCTCTCTCGAACTCGTCACCATTCTCGTCAATTCCTTTGATGGTGTAAGTCTTATCTTGTCCATCGGAATTGATAACAATGTCGAAAGAAAGCGATGTCTCCTTATAGGAATACATTACTTCTCCGGCTTCGTTCTTCGTTGCCTGCATTTCCTTAGTGCTGATGCTAGCAGAAATACATCTGGTGTATGATGCCATCTCGCCATATGCTTTCGGCATCACCGGGATTCGTGTTAAAGAGCCGAACTCCATCTCTGAATCCCTCTCATTATCTGAACTCACGCTGCTACCATCATCATTTTGTACCACATCACCACCATTCATTAGAAATGACATCTTTTGATTGAAAAACTTTCCATTAGGATTAAAGCTTTCAACATTACCGTTTGACGTGTAATACATACTTGAACTTTGATAAGTTCCCAGTCCCGCTATTGCCATATTTTCTCCTTTCTGTGACTCATCTGTCGGTCAGAGTCACGCCACTCCCCTATGCAATCTGACATTCGTCTAATGTCATTAGTTCACAGAAAGGTCCGAGTGGCTTCTTTTTTTATAATTAAAAAGCACCTGCATTAACTTTTTAGTTAATGACAGATGCCATCCGTGGCTGTTTTCTTTCCAATGTATTTCTTAATACATATTTCGGAAATACCGAAAAAATCATAATACAGATGTAATGAATCGACCAAAATATGTATTGAACAGACTATATCCTATTTATCTTATGATACCACCGCATTTTGCCTTCTATATGCATCATTATCCTTTTGAGCAAGTTCAGCTTCTACCTGTCTAAGTTCCTGTTCCAACTCTTTCTTCTTTGTTTCACCCACAGAATAAAGCTGTTGCTCTAATTGTGCCTTTTTATTCTTAAGCTTTTCTATTTCTCTGTCCACATTATTTGTATCCATTGTAGTCGTTTGACTGGCTTTATCGGATAATCCTTCTGATGATACTTTGATATCCTTATCTCTCTTATCAATATCTTCCCAGCAGGACAATTCCGGCAGTTCGTCTCTCATTGCCCATTGTGTAACAAATCGAGCTTCATCTTTTACATTTTTATCTGTTGGTTTGGCTTCCCTTCTGGCTCTAATCTTTTCATATTCTTCAAATGCGTTCGAATCAACTCTTTGCATCTTCGAAAGAATATCCTCACCAAAGCGACCTGATGGTACACTTCGTAATTGCTCTTTAGTCAAAGGCTCTCTTTCAAGCTGTTTGATTGCGCCTTTCGGCATCTCTCCTCTCGTTACTTCTTCTGACATTTCGAGTCCCTTTGAAGATATTTCCACTTTTACAGCATCACCTTCGCCTAAAGAATCTGAAAGCATACTGCCCAGCTCTTCTTTCATATTTATTCTTTCCTTAAATGTCTCTTGTAACTTGTTATAATATTCAGACGTCTTGTCTATTTCTATTGGATTAACGCCATTCATACTCTTATTCCTCCATATCAGCAAATAAAAATTTAAAAACCCATCTTCGCCAATTATCCTCTTACATCAAAAGTCACATCTGACAACAAGTCTAAGGTTCCCGAGATCTTAGTCGAAAATTGACTAAGAAGGTCATCTAAATCTTTTCCACGAAATTCCTCTGTGAAAGAAGCTTCCCTTAATCGTTCTGCTTCCTGTTTCTTCTCCAGTTTCTTTTCTTCTTCTTTTTGCTTTTCTCTCTTTTCCTTAACACTCTCCAGCCATTTATCGATATCAGAATCTGTTCCTCCACCATCTGTCACTCCACATACCGTCATAGTTGTATATTCTTCACCAAATTCAATAGTCACAGATTTAAGCGTTGAACCATGTGCTATAGCAGATCTCTGAGCGGCCTCAATATAATCCGGAGCTTTTGCAAGCTCCCTTTCAAGCCACGACGCTGTCTTTTCATCAGACATTGCCTTTCTAAGAAGACCACTTGTAACGGATACAGCCGCATTCTTTCCCGGAGTCAAGCAACTAAACTTCTTATTAAGATAGTTAGAGTAGTCTCTTATGTTAGTAGACTTACTATTGGATGTATGATTGTTTGTTGAATACGAATTAACTAAACCATTAATCTGCATATCTAAATTCCTCCCGACACATCACCTATTATCATCGACTTCAATTCCCTTGATATCCTCATCAAGCATCTTCATCTTAGTCATCATTTCTTTTACTTCTTGTTGTGCCTCATCTACACTTTTAGTAATTCGAGACATAGATTCTGCTCCTTCAAGTATTTTTTCAGAATATTCTTCCATTTCATCTCTACGCTTTTTGGATGCATCAATTCTTTCTTTGATTTCCTCTTTTTTCTCTTTGATTCTCTCTGCTTCTTCCTTCTTCTCTTCAATGTCAGAATCAATATTATCTTTAGCCTCGTCCATAGCAATAGTTACTACCTGCTCATTCAATTCCTCTTCTAATTTCTTAGCTTCTTTCTTCACATCAATCATCGAGGTGTTTTTAAGCATTTCTCGCTCCATCATTCCGAGAGAACGATTCTCATCTTGAATCTCAAGAGTATTAGCATAAGATTTTACAATATAATTCTTCGCATAATCAAGCATTTCCATAGACCTGCTTTGATACTCTGTGAGACCTCTTTCTTTTATCTCTTCTACGGCTTTTCTTTCTTCTTCTGAGAGGGATACGTCGCTACCGGGAAGCCCAGATCTAAAGTCTTTTTCTAATAACTTAAGCTCTTTCTCCTCTTGACTATTTTCAGTTAGTCCATACTCGTCCCTGAGCATCTTTCTTTCATTTTCGATATCATTAATGATCTTATCTGCTTCGCCTTTGTCCTTTATAAGCTCTTCAACATGTCTTTTCTTATCGTTAAATTCATTGCTTATCTTTTGGTCGCCTTCAAATGCATTACGGATGAGTTTCATAGCATCCTTCTTGGCTTGAGCCTTCTTTTCGTCAAGTAAGTTGCTTCCCAGGTTAAGTGTCTTGCCATTAATAACATTGTTCTGACCTTTCAAAACACTCTGACCATTATTCACGGCTTTTATATTTTCATTTGTAAATGTTGTATTAAGATTAATGTTCATATCTACTGCTCTCCTTCACAAGTCATATACCTCTCTATATAGTATTTCGAACATTAATTGACTTAATAAATCCTTATGTAGTAAACGGCCATTTTTTCGTAGTGAATCAACTAATGTACAGTAAATCATCTTCTATTGCTTCAACATTACCACCGCAACAAACTCTTTCTCGTTGCAGGATATAACAAAATCACCATTATACTTTTCTACCGTACTTCTAACATTAAGAAGCCCAATTCCATGTTCTTTGCAATCCTTAGAAACAATATTGTTATCTTCTATTTCCACTTTTTCTGACACAGGGTTCTTAATATTGAAAATATACTTACTATCCGCATTTACCATTTTAATATGAACCGTAGGATGATTACCCTTCTCTACCAAAACCTCACAAGCCTGAATCGCATTTTCCAGAAGATTTCCAAATATTGTAACAATGTCCTCTCCTGCAATCGTAAGCCCTGATAAGTCACATATGGAAAATGTCATACCAATACCTTTCCCTTTGGCTATACGATATTCCTGATTCAATATGGCATTAACAACGGGATGATTCACATTTATCTCAGACAATTCCACCGACATATTCTCAGTAATCGCCTCAGTTTGTTCTAGTGCAGCCTCAAGCTCCCCTTTTCTAATTAACTCATTTACAGTCATCATCTGCTTCTTGTAATCATGAAGCTTTCTACCCTGCCTCTCATACAAAGCCTGCCTATCATAAAATGTCTGCATCTGATTTTTATGCTTTTGATTTTGTCGTTCTGATTGATAAATTTTCTCTTCCTGCACAATAGAATCCTGCAAGAAGAATAGCGCTAAGGCATTGAGACAAAGTATTGCCAGTGACACAAAAGCATAGAAATAGTTAGGTACATTGTTAGATATAAACATTACATACAGATATATACCAATAAAACCCGAAAAGACAGGAAGCCACGAATATTTCCTTAAAGAAATTCTCTCATCATATAGATACTTCTTAATCAGACCTGTCTTATGCCTCAAAAACATAAGCAATGCAATCCATATCAATCTAAGAACTATCCCCATTACATATGTTACAAGCCCTTCATACATCCCCATTATGCTGACATAAACACAATCCACATAGAACAATAATATGTAGTCGACGCAGGCAAAGAAAAGGCATGTAATGAATCCACGACTATAACTAATCCTGCCATATAATGCTATTCCAATTATTATGAAAAATATCTTAGCTATAACCGCATATCCTGTGAGTATATTGGAAAAAACTATAACCACAACCATAAACACAATGTAGAATGCCAAATAACTTATAATTTTCTTAACCCCCTTAAATCTACATTCCATATATGTATTGAGGAAGTACAATAGTCCCCATACTTCAAATATGCCTATAAAAAGGGTATACAAAACTACAATCATAGCACCTCACCCATAAACAATGTGTATTTTACTCTAACTTCTCTATATCTTCCTTTTGGAATAGGTAGCTTACTTCCATCAGTAAGAGACAGCTCATAATTATGAATATTAGATATATACCTTACATTTACAAGATAGAATCGATGAATCCTAATAAACCCATAGCTTTCCATCTCCTTTTCAAGTGAGTTTAACTTTTCATACATTTGAAATGTCTTATCATCGCTATGAATAATCACTTGCCTCCCTGATGTTTCAAAAAAAGAAATGTCTGACAGATTAATTCTACGATCTCCGTCCACACACCGAAACATCATGGATTTCCTTTTTTTAATAATTTCCTTACATATATCATCCATACATTCTGAAAATGTATTTTCTAAATCATCTTTTACAAGAAATCTATTGGCTCTTACTTTATAACCATCAAGGGCGTAACTGATATAAGCTGTTATAAATATGATAGGTACACTCTCATTTTTCTCACGAATCTTTCCTGCTATATCTATTCCATCTATCTATTCCTGCAAGATTAATATCAAGAAAAATCATATCCACATTCTTTTCTGTTAGGATATCATCAAGTAACTCTTCTCCAGAGGAATAAGAAACAATACGAAATGTTATATTGTTATCCGTGCCGTATTTATGGATTAATTTCTCAAGCCTACTGACATCTCTCGTGTCGTCATCACATAAAAATACCCTCATTCTGTCACCTCACATATAAGTATTTATTATATATTTATCGGCTATACGACCTATATACTTTTCCTGCCGGTACTGAATCGACTTCAAAATGTAGTGAATCGACCTTACATAATGTCATTTACCCCGTAATAATCATTTCATAATGATTAAACTGTAATGGCAACAAGGTAATAAGATACCCTTAGGCATCTTGATTCAAGCTAAGTATATATTAGTGATCATATACTTAGCGAAGAAGCACCAATGCCTAAGGGTATCTTATTATCTTATTACCTTATCGCCACTACAATTAATTTAAGTTAGCTAGCACCTCATCATAACTATTATAGAAGTACTGCTGTGGGTTGTCGCTCTTAAGAACATCAACCAGAAGTCGGGATTGTCTGTCGGCAATTTCTCCCATCATATGACCATCTGCATCAACATAGTCATCATCTGTTCTATGTAGGTATTCCCATTTGCCATAGTTAAAGTCATAGAATTCAATTCCTCTGGCGCCTAGCATATTCGTAAAGTAGTCATGAACATCACCCATGTTCTGCGTCTTCAATCTGGATGGAATCAGTGCCGACTGTACGCATATAAGCTTGATACCATGCTCATCACAATAAGCCTTAATCTGCTCAAGACTATCAATGTTAGACTGCTCAACATCATTCTTGAATTCCCAGTCTTCCCATCCTAAGTCAGGGGCTCTATTCACTCCACGAAGAAAGCCTCTTCCCTCATAAGCAAATGCTGTATCCGACTTAAGATATCTATTAACTGCATTCATCGCAGCATCATTGTTCTCTATATAGTCCTTGTCTAGTTTCGCTCTTACACAATTGGGAATCTTCTGTATATTCTCCCATGTCAACTGATAATCACAGAATAATTTAACAAACCTGTCCGGCCATATTACATTCTTAAAGTATTCCCACCTTTTCACACCAGTAAGATATGGCATAAGATTCATATCCTGCCCCGAATCTCTCGTCTGGTCAAGTCTCCAATAATATGGGTCAATATCTAATATGACAGTCTTATACTTATCATCAACATTTGCCTCACGAAGGATATAGTATATGTTGTTAATAGGCGTTATACGTCTTGCAACACTAACTGTCTCATGGCCTATTCCATCAGTAATGATATATGGATTATAGCCACACTCAGCATGGGATTCACCCATAATGAGTGTATCATAGTTTCCTTCCTTCGCCTGATTAAGAAGCACCCTAATTCCTGACGGAGGTGTTAATAGGAAGGAGAATATTCCTACTGATATTGCAAATGCTATTATGAAGCCAAGGATTCGTCTAAAAGTTCGCATACATAAATCCTCCCGCAAATGATACAGATACAAACACAGCTATGGCCTGAATTAAAGCCACCCATACAAGTACCTGCAGCCAATAACTCTTGCCATCTAATTTCTCTCGAACGGAAATGTTCTTCTCATGTAATATGTCAACAAGGAGTGCCAGTCCAATTCCAATTGGTAATATGAACCAATCCCAATGCTGCAATTCGAGGCACTCGAAGCTTGTCAGGTCGAATCGAATACTGTTATAAAGCATTACAAATGCATCCTTCATGGATGTGGTACAATCGAAGACCCAACCTACAGTTATTATGAATAATGTTCTAATTAATGAGAACACTTTATAGCCAGTTGATTTGTCATTGATATGAAGCCCCTTCTTCCATGCTGCATATTCGTCAACAAGAATTGCAGATATGGCAAGAATAATACCGTTATAAAGACCCCATGCCAAATAGTTCGTTCCTAGTCCGTGCCACACACCAACAAGGATAAATACAATAATGTCCGCAATTGCCATACCAACTCTGTTGGCTCTTTTTCTGGACATTACCTTCTTAAGACCTTTCTTGGTCTTACCCATCCATTTAGAAATTGATATAGGGTAGAAGATATAATCCTTCATCCACTGACCAAGAGAGATATGCCATCTACGCCAGAACTCTCCAAGTGACAATGAGAAATACGGTTGTCTGAAGTTATCCTTCATCCTAATTCCGAAGCATTGAGAAGCACCGCGGATAATATCTATTCCTCCGCTGAAATCTAAGTACAGCTGAATTCCATATGCGATAAAACCAATCCACACAGTTACACCATGTGGTACATCAGGGTTGTTAGTGAATATCTGTGCCACATAAGTTCCTGCCCTGTCAGCAACAACCAGCTTCTTGAATAAGCCCCAGAGCATTAACTGTGAGCCGTGCTTAATATTAATCCAATCGAGTCTGTGCTCCTTGAATAATTCTGGAGCCAACTCTGAATATTTGCTAATAGGTCCCTGAACCATCTGTGGAAAATATGATGTGAATAATAGTATCTTGAAATAATTCTTCTCTGCTTCAATCTTACCCCAATACACATCAAGCATATATGATACAACCTGAAGTGTATAGTAAGACAGACCAGCTGGCACGATGAAAGTACCCATGAAGAATTTATAAGGATATGTCTCTCCCATGAAGGTCACATCATGATTGAAGACCTCCATTCCAAGTACATATTTCAGAATAATAAGTACTGCAAATGCTAATACCATCCCACAAATCAGAAATGCCTTCTTGTGGTTCTCGCTTTTATCCATTAACCTTGCAGATAAATATGTAGTAAAGGAAGTGAATACAACGAAAAGTCCTCCGAAGTAACTTACAGAGAATATATATGCAAAGCTGAGTACTATAAGCCAGCCCCATCTGTATTTGACAGGGATAATGTAATACGTAATCACTGATATTATAAAAAAGGCCATAAAGCCTGCGCCAGTGATGCTCATAGTTTGCTTCCTTTCTATCATACTTAATTAAAGTGTCCACAAAAATACGCACTCTGTCCTATATAATACCACATTTTCCATTATCTTTCATTGTGCATTTATAACATTTATTGACTATGAGTGGAAAAGAACTGTAAAATATGGTATACTATTGAGCTGAAAAGAGGTAAAAATAATGACTAATAAAAGTAAAAAAAGACTAGTAATAATCATAGCTTGTATTACTGTAATAGTTCTTGTTGCCATACTTCTAGTCTTCCTTCTAGGGAACAAGATTTCCTTTGTAACAGAAGACGGAAAGTCAATTGGTAACAACTCAACTATTGAGGTTGCACATGGATCTGCTGAGCTGCCTAAGATCAGCGCACTATATAATGACAAAACTCCTATAGATGTAACAACTACAGGAGAAGCAGACCTTAATAAAATTGGCGAGTATAGGATAGCTTACTCTGCTTCCTATGACGGCAATGAAAAAACAATTAGCGTTAACATCAAAGTCGTTGATAAGACACCTCCAGAAATCAAATTAAAGGGTGGCGACGAGCTTAATTGGACTCTTGGCAAAGAATTCGTTGACCCAGGATTTACCGCAGTAGACAATGTGGATGGAGATGTTAGCGCAAATGTTAAGGTGTCAGGAACTGTCGATGCTAATACAGAAGGCGACTACACACTTACATACACAGTCAGCGATTCCGCAAAGAACGAAGCAACTGTAACTAGAACAGTTCATGTGGTTCAGAAAAAAGAAGTTGACCCAGGCAACAAGGTTGTATACTTGACATACGACGATGGCCCTGGACCTTACACCCAGAAGCTTCTTGACATATTAGATAAGTACAATGTTAAGGTAACCTTCTTCGTAACTAATGGTTTCCCTAACTATCAAAATCTTATTGCTGAGGAAGCAAGAAGAGGTCATACTGTTGCTGTTCACTCATACACACATAAGTATGAACAGATTTATTCAGGTGTTGAAGCATTCTTTGATGACTTTAATAAAATGAATGACGTAATAAAGAACCAGACAGGCCACGCAGCTTCAATCCTTAGATTCCCAGGTGGCGGTTCTAATACAATCAGCAAGAAGTATTGTCCTGGCATTATGACAACACTTACTAATGAAGTTGGTAATCGTGGAATATTATACGCCGATTGGAATGTATCGAGTGGAGATGCTGGTGAGACAACAAGTACACAACAGGTTGTGGCAAATGTTATCTCCGGAATCCAGAAGAATAATGTATCTACTGTATTACAACATGACATCAAGGACTTCTCTGTTAACGCCGTTGAGCAGATAATACAGTGGGGTCAGGCTAATGGATATACTTTCCTTCCATTAACTGAAACTAGTCCTATGCATCATCATGCAGTTAATAACTAATTAAATACCTATACAAAAAATTTCTCAACAAGATGTTGAGAAATTTTTTTTGGGTTATCTCGTATATATTCTTACCGAAGACATATCAGCAAAAGGCTATAGCAGTTGTTTAGATTCTTTATGCTAAGAAACCTCTATTACTATCAGTATCAACTGATTCGTTAATATCATTTTTTCCGTAGGTTAATCCTGCTGCAATCTTCTGTGCATTTTCCATAAGAGAAGCAGAATCATCACTCTCAGCAACTTCTTCAAATGCTTCTGCTAGAGGTACGATTACCTCCTTAGCCTCAAGTATTCCTTCGTCTCTGCCGCTATACATAGACTTGGCAATTGCACGCTTACAATAATCGTATAGACTATATAAATCCTTGGAAATGTCATAATTAAAATCTAATGCTTCCTGAAGATGCTCTAGTACTTCACTTGCGTGGCGAAGGGCCTCCATATATTCTTCCTGTTCGTGATTATGAAGTCCGTCTAGTGCGTCATCAAGGTCGACTTTGATCATGTCGAATAATACTACAATAATTTCACTTTTGTTGCCATTAGTTATTCTTCTTGTAAAAGTATTAATAGCTTCCTGATTCATAAATACCCCCTTGTTAAATCTACTATATGTATACTGAGGGAAGCTGTACGCTCATGGGGAAAATCGCTTTACAGCTTCCCCCAGTATACATTTACTTAATTTTACTCATTCGTATTTAATGTAATTATATTAACATACTTTTATATAAAAAAATACCCCACATTGTATGTTATGTATTATCGACATACAATATAGGGTATATGTATTATTAAAACAATTCGTCACACGAATTGTTGCCCTCATTATAGCAGGCTATTTATTGTAGTAATTGAAGTGCTAATTGTGGTAATTCATTAGCCTGACTTAGAGCACTTGTTGATGACTGAGATAGTACATTGAACTTAGTATATTCTGTCATCTCCTTAGCCATATCTGCATCAGATATTCTCGATAACGCAGCTGTCATATTCTCACTTGTCTCATCAAGACTTGATACAGAACTCTCTAATCTGTTCTGATATGCACCAAGCTCAGCTCTTGCTTTATTGATATAGTTAAGTGCATCACCTATCTTGTCAAGCGCGCGCATTGCGCCATTAACTGTAGTTACATTAACATCATCTATGTACATATGCTCTGTATCCATAGCAGGTATTCTTACTGTCATATACTGACCTTCGTTGGCACCAATCTGTAAGTCCATTGGTCCAACATCTGTTACATTCATATTAACATCCCCTGTATATCCTGCATCTGCCAAGAAAGATATCTCAAATCCACCTGCGTCTGTAATTGTAATCTTATTACCGTCTGTAGTATATGTTGCCTGATTAGAAAATGCAGATGTCCTGTCTAGCGTAACCTGTGCATTCGTGCCAACTGAAGTGATCTCTGGAGCAAGACCAAAGGCTGTTGCAAGATCATTATTAGAAAAGCTTATTTTAATCTCTGCTTCAGAACCATAGGCCACTGAATCAAATACTATAACATGCTCACCGTGGTCTCCGTACTCGGATGCATTTACCTCTCCAATCTCTGACGCATTACGAATGGCTTCATATACTTCCTGACCGGTCATTCCTTCCTTAATCTCTGCTACAGCTCCATTAATTTCAATCGTGCCTGCCTGTGCAGCGGTAATTGGTCCAAGATCCTCCCAGCTTTTTGTTGAAGCAATATTAGCATGTGTTGCTGGCGAATCAATCTTAAGATTATACTGTCCAGCACTTACTTCTTTAGAAGCCTGCTGACGGGAAATATGCTCAGCATATATTCTTGTATTAATTGATCCATCAAGTAATTTCTTCGTATTGAACTCTGTAGAAGTTGCTATTCTATCAATCTCCTCCTTGAGAGAGTCAATCTCATTTTGAATAGCTTCCTTGTCTTCCTGTCCTGTTATACCATTAGCAGCCTGAACAGCAAGCTCGTTCATACGCTGAATCATACTTGTGACTTCGTTAAGTGCTCCATCAGCTGTCTGCAATACACTTATTCCATCATTTGCGTTCCTTGAAGAACGATCTAATCCATCTATCTGCGCTCTCATCTTGCCAGAGATAGCCATACCTGATGGGTCATCAGCGGCATGGTTAATCTTGAATCCTGAAGATAATCTTTCCATTGTTTTGGCAAGGGAATTTTCATTTTTTAATAATTGTTTGTTAGTAATTAAAGCTGGAATGTTGTTATTAATTTTCATATTATACTCCTTATGACATAAAACAAAAAGTGCAAGTGGAAATATAAATAAGCGTACTCGTCTTATTATATTTGCGCTTCCTTGCACCTATAAAAGTTCCAACAGGTTTGTCCTTAAACCTTTATATTGGATATCTGCCAGATGGAAACTCTTCCTTGTGATTTCTTCTGAAACCTTTCCATGTGGTAGTAATTATTTTTGTTACTATGTATATCGGTTGCTTTATGGAAATATTTAATAGTAACCTATAAAAAACCCTGTCACCTTATGGCGACAGGGCAAAACATTTCCTATAACAAGTCTGCAACTTCATATAACATCTTCTTAGTCTTCTCTATTCCAAGACATGGGTCTGTGATAGACTTACCATATACGCCATCATCAACACCCTGTCTACCATCTTCAATGTAGCTTTCTACCATAAAGCCCTTAACGTGCTTGTTGATTGTCTCGCTATGACGACAGCTATGTAGCACCTCTTTAATAATTCGTGGTTGTTCAAATGGATTCTTGTTAGAGTTAGAATGATTAGTATCAACAATAATACTTGCATTCTTAAGTCCACTCTCATCATATCTGTCACACAGATGTATTAATTCTTCATAATGATAGTTAGGATTGTTCTCTCCATGCTTATTAGTATATCCACGAAGAATTGCATGAGCATAAGGATTACCCTCAGTATGAACTTCCCATCCTCTATAGATAAATGAGTGTCCATTCTGGGCAGCCATAATTGCATTAAGCATTACAGAATTATCACCACTTGTTGGATTCTTCATACCACAAGGAATACCCAGACCTGATGCAACTAATCTGTGCTGTTGATTCTCCACTGACCTTGCACCAACTGCAACATAAGCAAGAAGGTCATCTAAGTATTTGTGATTCTCAGGATAAAGCATTTCATCAGCACATGCGAATCCTGTTTCCTTAACGGCACGCATATGTAATTCTCTTGTTGCAATTATTCCCTTGAACAAGTCAGGCTTCTTAGTAGGGTCTGGCTGATGAAGAATTCCCTTGTAACCTTCACCAGTAGTTCTTGGCTTATTAGTATAGATTCTTGGGATAATAAGAATCTTCTCTTTAATGTCCTCCTGTATTGGACGAAGTCTGTCTATATAGTCTATTACACTGTCTTCATTGTCAGCTGAACATGGGCCAATTACCATAATTATCTTGTCTGTCTTGCCACTGAAAATGTTCTTAAGCTCGGTAATTGTACTGTCAACAACCTCCCCCATTGTTCCACTTAGGGGATACATCTCTTTTACCTCCATAGGTAAAGCTAGTTTTCTCTCAAATAATGTGTCCATCATAATTCTATTCTTCCTTTCATATCTCCTATAACTCTTAATTTATCACAAGTAGCTCCTAGAGCCTTAAGCATTCTCTTCTCATTTTCCACATTGCCATCACCATCTGCTTCAACGTAGAAATAATATGACCAGCTAAGGGACTTAAGAGGTCTGCTTCTTACGGCGCTCATATTATAGCCATAGGCACCTATTACATTTATTGCCTTAGCAAGAGCTCCAGCCTCATCCTTAACGGTAAACATCATAATTATATGATTGTGCTTAGAGCCACCTAAGTATCTTGCCTGATTTCTTGAGAACACTGCAAACCTTGTGCTATTATCCTGAGACTGTGCAATGTTAGCATCTAATATCTTAAGACCATATATGTTAGCCGCTTCTCTGCTTGCAATAGCTGCAACTGTCTTATCTCCCTCACTTGCAACCATCCTCGCTGCAAATGATGTATTACCAGCCTCTTCCTTCTTAGCGCCAATATTCTTGATATAGCTATCGCACTGAGCCAGCGCCTGAGGATGGCTTATTACCTTCTTAATATCCTCTATGTTAGCATCCTTGGTACCAATAAGGCATTGCTCAACCTGCAATGTATATATGCCATTAACATACAAGCTGCCTCGAAACATTATGTCCATAACCGAGCCAACCTCTCCTGCATAGCTATTCTCAATTGGAAGAACAGCCACATCACATTCACCACGTTCAACAGCTTCATAGGCATCCTGAAAGCTCTTATATGATACCTCTTCGCCTTCAGGAAAAATCTTTCCTGCTGCCATCTGGGCAAATGCTCCTTCTTCACCGCAATAGGCAATCCTTGCACCGCTAATACATTTTCTCTGATACTGCTTGGAAATATCCATTACATTTTCAAGGAATTCAACATAATAGGATTTCAATTCTTCATCAAGTATCAAATCCACATTATTATTAATTACCTCTCGCTCCCGCTCAGCATCATAGATTTGAAGTCCATTGCTCTTCTTATACTCTGCAATCTGACCACACAGCTTCATCCTCTCTTCGAAGAGAGCAGCCATCTTCGAATCAACTTCACTGATGCCTTCTCTGGCCTTCTTCAATTCATTCTCATCAACCATAATCTTTTCCTCTTTTTCTTTTATACAAAAAAGCTCTGTTCTACATAGAACAGAGCTTCAGATTACTTCAACTATTACTGCGGAGTTCTCTTGTCTGTCATGTAGAATATAGTAAATAACCCCGGTCCACAGTGTGCGCCTATTACTACGCCAAGACCTGTAATTGTAATTGTTGCATCTGGATAAGTTTTTAGAAGTTCATCTCTAACATACTCAGCATCACTCATACAATCTGCATGATTGATATTGAATTCGATTGCCTCTCCTGCAGGAACGTCCTTCTTAATTGCTGCAATGATTGAATTAAGAGCATTTTTCCTGCCACGAATCTTAGATACAACATCTAATGTACCAGCATCTGGCACATATAATACTGGCTTGATGGAAAGCAATGTTCCAACTAATGCAGAAGCGTTACTTACTCTTCCGCCTCTCTTAAGCCAGTTAAGATCATCTACTGTAAATCTATGAGCTATTTTCAACTTGTTATCTTCAATCCACTTAAGTATCTCATCAAAGCCCTTGTCCTGCTCATACAAGTCAACCACGTGCTTAACAAGCATTCCCAGACCACCTGATACACAACAAGTATCAACATTGACTATTGTTACATCAGGATATTCTTCCTTAAGCTCTTCTATTGCCTCATCGCAAAATCGATAGGAAGAAGATAGTGGACGGCACATATCTAAAAATATTACATTCTTGCCATCCTTCGCAAATGGTTCGAAAAACTCTTTATATGTATATGTGTTAATTGCTGATGTTGTAAGAATAGCACCCTGTCTCATCTTCTGATAAGTCTCTTGTCTTGTCTCTTCTCTACAATCGTCCTCGTACAAATCATCGCCGATTGTATATGAATAGCTTATAAAGGGTACCTTATGTTCATCAAGATATTCTCTTGTTAGATCTGCTGTAGAAGCAGTTGCGATTATAAAATCCTTCATAATATATCTCCTGTAGCTGTGAATATTAGATTATTTCTTATTTATAAGAAAAACACCCACGTGTAATAATATAACACAACTACAAGAAATATACTAGATTCTATTTTATGAATTATATAAGAAATGTATTATAGTCTTCCTAATTCTTCAATGAATGCTCGAGCCATTCCATATAATGACTTAGTTAAAATTGCCTGGGTCTCATCATCACTTGCAAGGGCTTCCTCTTTGCTTATAGTATCAAAATCTGCCTTAGGCTCTGAGAAGATGAAATTATTGGCATCTATTTTTTTACTCCACTCAAATGAGATGCTTGCGCTGGAATCGCTATTAGCAGATATGGCTCTGTTCAAGGCCTCCTGATTCTTCTCTAATAACTGTCTTGTGGTCTCTTTGTCACAGTTTACTTCCCCTATGAATGTTCCTGCTTCGTAGCGGAATGATGCTGTAACCTGTCCTGTCTTCTCCATGTCAAATGCGATATCAACAAGTCCCTTCTCATCACTACCGCGAACAATCTTGAGATTAAGGTTACCAACTTCATCGGCTACCATAATCGGTACCACATAGTTCTCACTTCTCTTAGAGATTTCCCCCTGGGTTGATAGCTGCGTCATAATAAGATGCATTCCCCTTACATCGATACTTCTTACATCTTCTTCAACTATCATGTTCTTCATAACATTTTCTGCAAGCTCTTCTAGGCGCCTCTCAGCATCAGCCATATCTTCTGGTGTCTTAACTGACTCGCCGTATTCGTGAATAAGGTTGGCAATGATATCATCTATCTCTTCATCAAGAGTCTTAGGTGTATCTTCTGCCTCCATTCCAACCTCAGAAGCATAAGAACCTTTCCTGTCTAGTCCAACCTGTCGTCTTGCTGCACGATTAAGAAGTGTTCTCATCATAGCATTGCCTTCTGTCATAAGCTGGGTAATTGCATTGATGTTATTAGATGTTAGAGGCATATCAATTGACTCTAGATAATCTAACACTTGCCTGTCCGTTTTATTGGATATGAGTAGCTCCTCACGACGCATACTATTATATGCGTTACTTACCTCCTGCTCATGAGCTAGTAGACTTGGATCATTATCCATATCACTAAGTCTTGTTGATAGCTGTTCAGGTGTAAGTGACATATATTCATTCTCGCTATTAAACTGCATCATCTTAGCAGGTGTAATAGTATCCTCCACCTTACGCATGCTTACAGATTGAATTGACATTTCAATCTGGTCAGTGATGCTAAGACTGTCCTTATTAAATCCTTTGATTCCACCAAAGTCATCATCAATAGTATATTCTCTATTCTCATGCTTGGCAGTTCTTGTTGCTGTTAAGAGATTACGCATTGTTACCTGCGCACCCTGCTCTAGTAACATTCCTATTGCTGCACCATCTGATTTATTAACCTGATGAATAAGACGATATACACCGATGAATCCTTCTCTCTCATCCTCTGTTATACCGTTCTCCTGCTCAAGTCTGTATAGGAACTCAGCGTATTTTTCTTCTTCGCTTGATACTTCCATAGTCTGCATTATTTCTTCAGAATGCTGTAATAACTCCTCCATTGTCATATCAAGAGGATTCATTCCAGCCTTTATCATCTCACATACTACACCTGGCTTAAGGTTCTCTAGTGCGCGAGTTACTGTTAAGTCAGTAGCCTTCACTTCCTTGATGGACTCTGATGTAATCTCCATCTGATTGTATCCTAATATTCGTACAGCTCTTCTATTCTCATCTGTTAAGTCGAAGTTAAGATCCTCTAAGATGTTATCTACATTGTTAAATGCCTTACGAAGGCTATCTCCCAAGTCTCTTCTAACTTCAGTAGCTGATGCTTCATAATAATCTGCAGCCTGAGTAAATCTTGCAGAAAAGCTTGCCTGAACTGACTTAGAAGCTGCGTTGCTTTCACCTACTGCATCCTGAGAGCTTGCATTCTGTGTTGCTATCTCTTCACTATATGAAATGCTTACACTTGCATAGCTTCTTAATGTCATTGACGCTGCATTAAGAGGCATTGCATAGTCAGGCAACTCCTTAGACTTACTAACTGCATCCATAGAATCACTCAGATTCTGGATAGCTTCTGGAGTTGCTTTGTCTGATAACATTGTATCAAGGAAGCTTCGCTCTAATTCTTCTACCGCATCAATATATTCCTGCAACATCATAGTGTCTATAGAAAAGCCTCTCTTAACTAAGGCATAATTAGCCTCTGTAGACATCATTAGTTGAATCTGAACTAATTGCTTCTTATAGGTTACGGTGCTATCCATAGCAGCTTGTGTGTTCATATCATTAGCCATGCTACCACTTGCTGTAGTATTGTCTATCACAACCTCTTCAGCACCGTATGTATTTAACTTCTCTATCTCCTGAAGTGCAAGTTGGAAAGCTTCTTTTTCTGCGCTCTTAGTTGTATTGGCTTCTGCATTGTGTAATGCATACCTTGCAACATTTCCTATGGTAACAGGCTCACTATTATTAGCTATATCATCTATTATCTCTTCGCTGGCTTCTAGCACACCCTGCTCAATTGCTCTTGACTTAGCATAATCAGAATAGCCCGGTATAAGATAGGCATCCCCTGGCTTATTACCCTCTGCGATAGCATCCGTGATATTAGTTATAATCTCCTGGTTGTCAGCAAGTGTGAATTCTCTTAACTCCTGTAATCTTAATAACTGTTCTGGTGTAACACTTACTCTGTTACTAACCATCCAGAAACAATCTTTAATATTGTCTTCACTTGCCTCTAGTCCTGCCATCTGAATGATGTCCTTAAATTGGGACACCATACTTGATGTGTCTCCCTTAAGCTCTAGCTCCCTTGCAGCGGTAGCATCATTGCTACTTACAGTAGCCTTGTAGATATTATCTATGGTTGGCTCAAGCTCATTACTTAACATATACTTAATTGTTTCATCTGATAGAGATGGCTTCTCCTGATAGGCAGATGCATTGTCACTCATATCATTTCCGGACATATTAGAATTCATCTGAGTTCTTATATCTTCTACTTCTCTAAGGGCAATTACACTATCATCAACTAGCTGCTTGTCAGTTGGAAGCTGTGCCTCTTTGAGAGCATGCTCTATTGCATTAGTATAGGAACCACTCTGCTTAATTGCAGCATCTGATACATCACCCATCATTGATATATCAGCGCCGCCCTTAGCCATAGCAATACGAATCTTATCAGCGATATCAACGAACTCCTTCTCGTCCATATCCTCGGCATCGAAGCCAAGCTCTTTCATTACATCATAATTCTTCTGACTAAGAGTAGAGGCAGAATTAAACTTTTCATCTGCTCCTAAATCCTTGTCTAACTCATCCATTATTGTATTGTTATTAGGATTTCTATAAGTAAGATCAGACATATTAACAACACCAAGTTTGTCTTTCTCAACCTTGGCGAAGTCTTCATGTCTTATAGATTGGTTGGTATTAACCTTGTCCTTGAATTGAGCTACATCCATACCCATTCCTCTGGACTTATCCTGTGTTCCAACCTCTAGATTATTAATATCGTTTATCTGCATAATGTGTACTTAACTCCTTATTAATTTATCGCAGATATTCCGTTATCATAAGGTGACTCGCCTATTGTAGTTCGACTTCGTCGAAAAGGCTCGTCGTGCAGTCACTTGCCTTGCAAGCAACTGCATATCACATCCATGTGATTATTCTATTTATTATTTCGGCAGAACTTGTATATTACCTTACCCTTTACTTCAATGTCCTGTTTTTGAGCCACAATATTCCGCATTCTCTCTTTGCGTTTTTAGCGTTATAAGCGTATTATTACAATATGAAATATAACAATATTACCCGGGCAATTTTCTTAGACCGCCCTAATAGATTTATTGCAAATGTGGATATAAACGGACATAGAGAAACTGTTCATGTAAAAAATACGGGAAGATGCAAGGAGCTGTTAATACCAGGCTATGAGGTATGGCTTCATGCACCAGGAACTCCAAACAGAAAGACAAAGTATGATTTGGTGGCAGTTAGAAAGAGTAATGGTATTCTTTTTAACATCGATAGTCAGGCCCCTAATAAGGTTGTTAAGGAATGGCTAGACAGTCAGTACTATGATACCGTTATACCAGAATTTACCTACGGCAATTCAAGAATCGATTTCTATATGACTCGTGGAAATGAGCAGTTCTTAATGGAGGTCAAAGGATGCACCCTTGAAGTCGATGGTATCGGGTATTTTCCAGATGCTCCCACCGAAAGAGGCGTAAAGCATCTTCGCGAACTGACTAAAGCCACAAAAGATGGATACAAAGCCATACTGGCATTTGTAATTCAGATGGATGGTGTGTCAGAGGTTCTCCCTAACATTGATACCCATCCAGAATTTGGAACTGCCCTGACAGAAGCCAAGGCGGCAGGTGTTGAAATCCTATTTTTAAAATGTCATGTGGAACCGGATTTGTTGGAGATAATATAAGGCTGGCTTCTTGTTGCTCAAATGGTCTCTTTCTCCGTATCTGAAGTAAGCAATCCATTAACAATATCTTGTAATTGTGTAGCATTTTTTCTAGTGATTACAGACTTTCCTGTACGTTTTTCTACCGCTACTCTTGCTTCTCCTGCCGCTGCTCCACCCTCACTCGCCACAATACGATTCTCATCAAACGTCTCTGGCATCTTCTGCTTGGAAATCTCAGTTGTAGTTGCCTCCGCCAACATATTAAGTACCAACTCCAAAGTTGACATATTGTCACGCAAATTTTCTTTCTTCAGTCCTTTATAATTCTTGTACTCGCGCGTTGTCATACCAGACCATGCTTTGGATATATCATCTGTAAGAATAGCAAATTCTACTCCCTTTTTTACTCCTCTGCTTCCCCACTCATCTGTAAGCTCTTTTCGCACCTGAATGGCTTGAAGGCGTTGATTAATCCACTCTCTAGAATAACCCTTCTTCGCGTACGTTTCTAACGCGCGTTCTATTGTCAATTCCGGATCAATCACCTCTTCTATACGTTCCCTTCCAATTTGCGCAAGCCAAAGTTTGAAAGGTTCTGCTTTCTTTGATGGAATTGATTGAATAATTCGAAGCAACTGCTCTGTGTTAGCAACATCTGTGTTATACTTTTTACCATCTTTAGGTGATCTCATTTTCAGTTGGTTACAATTTGTAACCAACTGATTACCTTCATCTTTTAACCTACTTTTCATAACTTTCCAATAATTCCTTGCACCATCAAAATCTGGTTGCTCTGTTAATACTCCCACCACATCAACAATAGAAAAGTACCATTCCTCCTTATCCTCTACCCATGCCGTTCTAATTGGCTGTTCCTCAAATAATTGTACTGTATCTTCTTCCATAACTATTATACCTCCTGCTATACCATTGGTATATTGATAATATCACATACCAATGGTATAATCAATACATGTGTTAATAAATCTTGTTAATTATACCATTCTAGTTTTTAAAACCTAAAGGAGCAATATAATATGAGTACTTCATTAAATACACAAAGATTAAAAGAATGCAGAGAAAGAATTGGTGTGAGTAAAATGGAAGTAGCCAAAAGATCAGGCCTATCTCAACCAGCTTATCTGAGATATGAATCTGGCGAGAGAACTCCATCCGTTCAAACACTGCATATTATTGCCAGCGTTCTTAATACATCTATAGAGTACTTAACCAATATGACCAACGACCCCTCTCCTACCAGATATATTATTTCAAAAAAAGATAATCCGGAATTATTTAGTATTATTAAAATATGTAGTAATGCTAAATCTAACGATCTGAAAAGAATATTATCATACGCTAAGAAACTTAATGTTCTTGAGGGTATTTAAGTATAAAAGTTCCTTACCATTCCCCTACTTAAAATCCCAGAACCCGGTTCCTGTCTCAGGATCATACTTTCTTCCTATAACTCCTTTTATCACTGGGCGAAGCTCAATTTCTGCTGTATATAATACTTCGATTGACTTAATGTGACCACCGCTTACACAGTGCTCACCTTCCTGCTTATATGTGAACATGGCGTGGGTATGATGATAATATTCACCCTCCTCGTCTGTTACAACATTTCCACTAAGTGATGTAAGCTCTAGCATACCGGTAAGCTCGCTTGTCTCAAATTCACCGGTAGACGGAATGAATGTCTGAATCTCAGCCTTACTACAACCTCCGATTCCGCTGAATGTTGCAGACCTTATATTTTCTTTTTTGCAAATGTCAAGAATAGAAGAAATAATCTCATCATTTCTATCTAATCGAATGTAATAAGTTTCGTTGTAATTTCTGTATTCCATGCTTTACCTTTCTTCTACACAATATCCCGGACGTTACAGCCAATGGCATCTGCTTTTATCTCCTTGTCATCCCTTTACTTAACCAAAGTTTCTGTTGATTAGCCTCTCTCCTTTATTTCTATATCTAATCCAAGAAGATTAGCCAGTTGTAGTGCTTTACCAAATTCTATTGTCTTTTTACCGTTTTCCAAATCAGATATAAACGTAATCGATAAACCGGTAAAATCAGAGATATACTTCTGTGTATATCCTAGTTTTTTTCGTCTACTTCTTATTTCCTTGCCAAATTCATTAACGTTCTTTATCTTCATATTGCGCCTCGCCACTTTCATTAATAGCTTTTGTTTAAAAATTTAGCCGTTCGGCAAACATATACTAATAACAGTATATATTATGCCGTACGGCTAAGTCAAGTGCCTCTCTTATACGATATCTCGGACGTTACAGCCAATGGCATCTGCAAGACTTATAACAGTGGCTACCGATGCGTGACTCAAGTTTTTTCGTCCCTGCTCGTATTGTTCAATCATTCTTTGCGATACTCCACTTTTAACAGAAAGTTGCTTCTGCGTCAGTCCAGCATAAGCACGAAGTCTTTTCAGTCGAGTCTCATTCTTTATCGCTTCTCTTCTCTTATCCAACGCGTCTACAAACTGCCTCACATCCATTTCGTGAAACGGCTCGTACATTTCAACAACTTCATTTATCGGAATGATTTTCTGAATATCATCATAGGACATATTACGATACCATGAGTAGTATGCAAGCGACCACCCGGCAAAATACTCCGGGGATTTGTCATAACAGCCACTGGGCTTCACATCACACTCCGCACCCGTTAATTCATAATACACCTCATAGAAGAGTTCTACTCCGGACATACCCACCAGAACTCTCGGTTCGCCCATATAGAATCTCCTCGCTACACCTGTA
>Ga0256404_1005288_pt1 | contig 23067 bp, 15 predicted proteins | sample RumenRJG_01DNA_FD_185990 | JGI IMG/M metagenome (GOLD analysis project Ga0256404, IMG submission 185990) | Bovine rumen microbial communities from Lethbridge, Alberta, Canada - RJG_01 | ecosystem: Host-associated > Mammals > Digestive system > Stomach > Rumen | place: Canada: Alberta | collected... | reverse complement strand
TTCAACGCGCTGTATCAGGGAATACCGGTTGGCGGTTATACGCAGATGGTTGCGAACATGCTGGACGGCATCGAAGTGCGTCTTGGCATTGATTATCTGGAAAACAAAGAAGAGCTGGACAAGCTCGCCGATAAAGTGATCTATACCGGCCCGATCGACGCATACTTCGGTTACAAGCTCGGACCGCTGCAGTACCGCTCGGTCCGCTTCGAAACGGAAGTCCTGGATATGCCGAATTTCCAAGGCAATGCTGCGGTTAACTATACGGACAGGGAGACGCCCTGGACCAGAATCATCGAGCACAAGTGGTTCGAGTTCGGTAAGGACGCGCAGGGAAATGATCTGCCGAAAACCGTGATCAGCCGCGAGTACAGTTCGGAGTGGAAGCCCGGCGACGAACCGTATTATCCGGTGAATGACGCGCAGAACGGCGCGCTGTATCAGGAGTACAAGAAGCTCGGTGATGCCGAGAAGAACGTCGTGTTCGGCGGAAGGCTTGGAGAGTACAAGTACTATGATATGGATGCTGTGATTGCGTCGGCGCTGGAGAGGGCCGGGGAGCAGAGGTAAGAGCGCATTACGAGGCGGAAGGGCTTACTGATGAAAAGTTTGAGCGTCATTGAAATCGTATCCTGAATTATTCGTCGAGGCTGGGATTTTCCAACACCACGGATAAAATCCATTGAAAATCGTATCATGATTTTTGAAAACGAGTTATCCACATAAAAATGGGCGCACTGATAAACCTGTCCACAATATAAGTGACCGATTCAAAAATCAAGGTTCGCTACCGGCGGCAGAGCCGCCGGTAGCTGTCACTATTTCAGCAGTGGAGCAGGTTTTAATGCTCTTAGGTTTACCAGAGTTTTGAAGAACTCTTCTTTATTAGGGCAGCTGCTTGCACAGCTTGAAGGTTATTTATCCCGCTGAATTCACCGTCCTAGTGGCAATCTTCAGAAGCCTCAGCCTGATGGTATCGATCCGCAGCTTTCTCATCTTTACAGACAAAACCAGATAGCGGAACCAGTTGAATAAGTTGTATGCCAGTATATGTACACGCAGCCTGTTTGCGTTGACAATAATGAGGGCATCTTTCTGATCTATTGTAGAAAGAGCCTGCTCATACAGTTTTTGGTAATCGGTATCACTATAAGTGGATGGTGTGGATGGTTCCTCATCTCTTGCCTTTCTTGAGGTAGGGACAACATCCCCTGTAGCCGGGTCAATCCGGCCAATCAGTTTCCGATGGGATCTGGGCTGTTTAAGCTCTTTATCCTAATAGTATTCAGACTCATAGACATATGTAATATTTCGTGCTTTGTTGTGAACCCTGACAATGGCCATGGAATGTCTCCTCTCATGAATAGTGTCACCAGCGAATATATTGTATCACTATCCATAAGAGATCGAAAAAGTTTTATGTAAAATATAATGTAAAACTATGATCAGCTTAAGGGTTCTAAACAGTTACTACTTTTTTAGGAATTCAGCTATGCAACGATTTGGAATGAAGAGATCAAAACAGGGTGGAATTGATAGGAAGATAAATGTTCTTAAAAAGATTGCGATTATTCTGGTATGTTTCGGGATAGGAACAGCGCTATCGTGCCTGCATGTGTATGCGGAAGAAGTTGTGGAAAGCCCTGAAAGTTCGGCGGTCGGGAATAATGATTTTTCAGGAGTATTGGAAACAGAAGATCAGATCAGCCCTTCTCCTTTATTAGAAACGGTCACAGAGAGTGCCGCAGAGGCGGAAATTAGCGTTTCATTATCTGAGAGAAATCTTTCGGGATTCGATGCGTCCACTACTGAATGTGATGAGGATTCGGCGGAAGATCAGGGAACTGTAGGTAGTGTGGATTCTGTTCGGATGGAAGAGACTATTGCAGAAAATAATCGCATTTCAGAACCGGATGAAGCAGCTCAGAGAGCTAATCTTACGCCGGAGCCAGATGTAGCCGTCCAGAGTACAGAATCAGAGATAACTGCACAATCTTTGGCTGGTTTCCAGGATGTGAATATTGGGACTGATACAATGACAAACACTGGAACGGACATGGAGGTATGCTCGGATTCTGTTTTGCGGGATTCTGCTTCTGAAACGGAGTCAGAAGAGAACAGTGGAGAAGCCATGTTGCAGCCTTTAACCGTTGCAGATGGAGAAAACACGACGGTAGAATCGCCAGCGAATAATTCGGATCCGGACGGTGGGGAGGCAGAGACACGGAAACAGAAGCTGGAGCAGGAGTATAATCCGGCAGATGCTGTCAATAGTGGTATCCGTCCGCAGACCTACGGTGCCAAAGGGGACAATGAAGCAGATGACACGGAGGCTTTCAATGAAGCGGTAAGCCATTTGTCGGCCGAGCAGAATACGATCTATATTCCAGCCGGAATGTACCGGCTCAACGTGGCTAAGTCTGTTTTACTCCGCAGCAACACCAACTTTGTCATGGATAAGGATGCAAAACTGTTTGTAATTCCAAACGGTCAGCAAAATTATCGGTTACTTTGTCTTAATAGAATCAGCAATGTCAGAATATATGGAGGGCAGATTTACGGTGACCGATACACGCACACCGGAACAGCGGGCGAATGGGGGCATGGCATTTCCGTTCTGGATAGCTCGAATATCATGATTAACGGAGTCCAGGTTTATGACTGCTGGGGAGACGGTATTTATCTCGGTACAAATACAGATGACGCGGTGGATTCTGGATGCACAAATATTGTTATACAGAATTGCATTCTCTCTAACAATAGAAGAAATGATCTATCCATTGTCTGCGCCGATAATGTGACAGTCGTGAACTGCGTTTTCAATAACGCAAATGGGACGGATCCAATGACAGGCATCGATATCGAAACTAATAACGATGCCAATCCGAATGAGCATATTGTTATCGATAACTGCAGTTTTGATGGAAACGCAAAAGGAAGCGTCTGGATTGTCCGTGCGGCAAATGATGTTCAGATCAATAATTCCAGACTGAATGGGACGTTTGTCAATTTCGCAGGAACCAACGTGACACTCTCCAATACGGTTGTCAATGGCGAAGCAGACTGCCGTTACGGGATCAAACTAACCAATGGTTCGAAAATCAATGATGGCGGAACGGCGGATGATCAGATAGTAATTGACTATCATCCATCTGAAAGTGATATTTATGGCACTTCGGATAAAGAATCTATTGTACATAAATATAATGCGGATACAAAAAATACGATTGGAATAAAGTCTGTCAGGGACGATACCTATGGAACTGTTCTTCGCTTTAAAAGGACGAACACTGGGACACATGATGCAGGAATTCGCCTGAATCTTTCTGATCTCACCAAAGGTGCATTCAGCAGGATGGTATCTGGAAGAAAGTATCGGATTGAGTATACAGTGAGAGGATGCGGGAATTGGGCAATTAATTCGAATCAGCTTGGGTTTTATTGGATAAACCCGGACAGCTTAAGGTTTTCGACTGGTATGGTCACCTATAAGGCTGGAGGAGCGGCTAATGGACAGATCTGGTTTTATAGCCTTGATAAAGAAGAAGATCAGTGGATGGATATTGGAGAAATCCGGCTCAGGGATCTCGAATACACCGGGATATCAAGGCAGGAGGATGGAACCTATGTCTACGCAAAAGAAGGCAATATCGATACAAGTCGGAATGGCTTCTTTCAAAACTCGTCCGACAATAGTTGGCTGTATTTTGATAAAGGGGAGCAGGCGACGGATTATTGCGGAACTGCGAAGAATGGCAATGAGCTGTGGTATGTTACGAACGGTGTCCGGGATGCAGCATACACCGGAATGGCGGAGGATGACCGGGGGTGGTGCTATTTTACCGATGGCAGAGAGGACAAGTATTATACCGGCTTTGGAACATTGGCTGGCACAGGTACAGAAGAGGATGGAACTTGGTATTACTATCGTGGGAGAATTGCATATCGCATGACCGGAGCTGTAAAAACGGACGATGGCTGGGCATATGTTTCGGACGGTAGGAGGCAGGATTACTATTCCGGCCTTGCTAGTGGTGCCGGACGGAGTTTTCTGTTTAAGGACGGAAAGGTAGACGCAGATTATTCAGGAGAAGCCTCAGACAATCGCGGAAGCTGGTACATCGAGAATGGCGAAGTCGCTCATTCGATAAATGGAATGATAAAGATCGGTGACCTTTGGAGGTACGTTGTTGGCGGAAAAATTGATTTAAATTACACTGGAGTTGCACGTAACAAGGATATAGAAACCCCAGGTGAATGGATATACTTCAGCAATGGAGCACCGGATGATTCGTTTACTGGTGTAGCAATGGCTTTTGGCAACAGATATTATTTCAAAAATGGGCGGTTGAACAACATATATACCGGAACTGCATCCGATGGAAATAACATATGGTATATCAGCGCCGGTATGCCGGCTGTGTCTACTACGGGTACGGTTACATCCGGAAATGAAGTGTTGTACATCCGTCATGGAAAGGTGATGACCGGTTTTACAGGAATGGCCTTGGATTCGAAGAGTGTCTGGCGTTATTTCGAGAATGGAAAGCTGGTCAATGATTATACCGGAATTGCATCAAATCTGAATGGCTGGTGGTATTATAGCAATGGCGTGATTCAACGGAATTATACCGGCAAGGCGGGAGATGCGAGAGGGATATGGTACTTTGTACACGGCCGGATTGCTTATAGCATTACGGGCATCATGAAGATTGACGGGTGTTGGCGTTACATCGTCCGCGGCCGTGTTTTGATGGATTACACGGGAACGGTGAAAATAGGAAACATGTGGTATTATTTCCAAAACGGTGATCTGGTCAGCCAGACTGTATGAAAAGTGCAAGTTCTATTTTGAAGAAGTGCCACAGATTTTGAGGAAAATCGTATGAAAAAAATAGCAGGGAGAATTCTAAGCACTATCGTATCAGTATCTATTACGGCCTCCCTGGTCATGGCAACGGAGCTGCCTGTACATGCTGAGAACAGCTCTGTTGCGCAAAGAGAGGCGCCTACAGTCGGAGCTTCTTTGAGAGCCGCAGATGATACAGAAGAAGGTGCGGAAACTGACAGATCCGACGCAGGTGTAACAGCGTATAATGACTCAGATACGGAGAAGGCTTCAGGAGATACTACGTATACCGGCGACATTGTCGAAGCAGCGGATGAAAGCGGTGGCGCACCTGTGGTAAATATTCCCGATGCTCTGGATGAACCTGAAGTAAGCAGTGCAGCGGAGAGTTTTCCTTCCGAAGATGAGAAAATAACAGCTCCCCTCGATATCTCGAAGAATATCAGATTGTGGATCGGGGGCTGTGACGGAAATCTGGGCTGTGACACGAATGATAATAAGCAAATTACCGTTTCGAAAATCAGTGACAGCTTATTCACGGAGAGTGGCGGACTCACTGATCAAGAGAGTGATCTCAACGGCTTTAAGGCAGCTTGGGTGAACAGCACCGATGAACAGGAATCCGGCGCTCTTCAGATTACCCTCAACGCATATGTGATCGCCGGGGATGGAGTATTTGCAGAATCAGACTTTGAAAATGGGAAAGATAATTCAGAAGTCAACTCAGATGGGTCCGACACGGACGTTTCTGACACTGCACGCTGGGAATATCTTGATCAGTGCAGCCGTCAGTATGATCGATTTTCTGTTCATTGGACGGTAGAGGAAATTGGTCACGATGATGCGGAAAGCAATGTTCACTTTAAGTCAGGAGAGGTATCTCCTGCCACATCCGGGAAGAATGCCGGAGGACAGGCGTCAAACTATGAGATTAAGTCAACCAATGATCTTATTATTAATGCCGCAGAAACCAGTAGTGAGATACGCGTGAATGCGGTGCTTTATGCAGATGGTGAGGTTTACCATGATGGCCAGGGGAACCTGGCAGTAGATGAGTTTATCGTCAGAATTCTGCATCCGCATGGCTGTGGAACAACGGAAGTAGCATCCTTTACGATTACGCCGGATCAGGAGAACGTAAAGCCTGGTGCGATACAGCAGTTCACGGTTCATGCTGTCACGAAGGACGGGGAGAGTATAGGGAGCATTACTGTCGATGATCCGATTTCATTTCATTGGGATGTGTCGGGCACGGCGCTAGGAGAGGACAGTTGTGTTTTAAAGCAGAGACTGGGGAAGAATGACATACCATTGCCGGTTGGTGCGGAGACGCTAGCAAGACATACCGGGACAGGGATCAGCTCACTGGAAGACTCTGCAAACGGAAGTGTCGGCGTACTGAAAATTGGAAAGAACGAAGATGCAGCGGAGCTTACCGTTACCGCAACGGCAATGATACCCAAGGATTCCGGCTACATATTTCCGAATCAGAAGGATGAAGGCAACTATTACACAGCCAAGGCTTCCGCGACAGTTTTTATTTCCGACAGAGCGGACAGTATAGTCCTCCGCGACGACCGCGGCGACAGTGCTGTGCAGGGAAGGAGCTTTACGGTATATTACTGCGATCAGGCAGCTCTAGATCCCGGCGCAGAAGAGGAGACCGTCTATACTACCGGAAAGCCGATTACATTCAGCACAGAGGTCGTCGGCTTCGGACCGTCTTATAAAAATGTCGAATGGAGGCTGGAAGGGAGTGCCGATAAAGAAACGGTACTGACAGAAGATCCGGTGAACCGGGGGCAGGCTGTTCTTACTATTGGACCTGAGGAAGCAGCGAACAACAAGAACCATAAGCTTATTGTGACGGCGACTGCCATTGCTCCAAACGCGAGTGGCAAAATACTTTCCACAAAAGCGGTTGTGAACCTTGGAAATCTGGTCGATATGCGTTTTGAGAATGCCGATTCCCATGCAGTAATCGGCGCAAATTCAGTGCAGAGAGTGGCACTCGGAGGAATTCTCCATGTTCGCACCATGGTCTGTACTGGCTCAAGGAATAACGGTTATGCTTTTAATCCCAATGTCACATGGACCGCGTTCTATACTGACAAGAACGGGAAGCCTGCTGGTTCAGATGGGAAAACCGCTGCAACGGCACAGAGTCTTATGATGGCGGACAATCTGGATTCTCTTGAGAACGCTGCAAAGTCAGGTGGAGCAGAATCGGCTTATTTTGTCGGTAGCAATCATTCTATATACCTCTATATCAACCCGGAGGACAGAGCGTTCCAGAGAATTCGGGTAATGGCCTGTTCGACGGAATTCATGGTCAGCAGCGAACCGGCACAAGCCAGCTTCGACGTAATGCGCTCTTCGAGTGCCGTGATTCGCATTGATACGGATAAATCCAGACAAATTTCTTCTCAGACACTTTCCTGCGGAGATGAAGTGAACTTTTACGGATTCCTGAACAATGCAGAGGATGTAAATCTCGACTGGGATCTTTCAGGTGAGAAGTCTAACAATACTTATATTTCGGCGGAAGGTGATAAAGGAAGGCCAATAAGTGTGCGGGGTTCGAAGAGAATCACGCTGCATGTAGGAACCGATGAAGTGGCATCCTTTCTCACAATCAAGGTTAAGGATCCGTATTATTCGACCGCTCGCACACTGTTAGTTAAAATATCTCATTACGGTAGAGCGTATATCGTAAATGAAGCATCCCACTTTTTTCCCGGAAACACGATACAGCTTTCGAGAGGCGGAACGGTCATCCTGAAGACAAAGCTCGACGGCTGTGTGGATGATCCGATGAATACTAATGCACTCACGGCGGACAATCGAAATAATCTTGATGGCAAGGTTGCATGGACTATAGCTGGGAATACCGATCCGACCACGAAAATTGTGACCGGAATAACGGGTACAGACGGCACGGATGAAACCGGAGAAAATTTGTATGACAGACAAGAGAACGCCTTCGGAATGCCGGGAACCATTACTCTTCAAATTGGTCCGAAAGAAACAGCGGAAAAATTAACGGTTACACTTGCCTGTGTGACTGATCCCCTGACGAAACCGGCAGTTTTAACGGTCTCCATGAATTACACGGTTGACGTTGTAATTCTGAACAGCACTAAGAAGAACTTCTCAGATCATAGTGATGAGAATAATAATGCCTCCACATCCTTACGAACCGGTGAATCATTAAAGTTATATGCTGGTGTCAATGATTCGTTTCATCCGAAGAACAGATACAAGAATGGCTATATCAGTACAAATGTGATATGGGCACTGAAAGGCTATGATGGTAATGGTACGGAAATTAAGAGCGGCAGTTTGAAGTCCATTCTTAGTATACCTTCCAAAGACGGCAGTGTGACACTATTCGCCGACCCTTCGGACTGTATCGACCACTTTGTTCTGACAGCCTCCGCTGCGGATACAGTGGGGACGGAGAAAGTGGATAGCAGAAACCAAACGCGCAGAACCTTTATCTATACACTCACGGTGAACGTAATCCATGTCGAAGCTATCAGTGCAAATCAGAATACGACCCGAAAGGCGGTTTACAAGAATAATTCGTTGACCGTGCAGGCGGGTAGGGCGTATGCATTCCGGACTTACGTCACCTATGCGGATGAGAAGCATACATTCCGTGTGGCTTCCGGATCGGAAGCCACATGGTCGCTTCTCGAAACGGCGGAAGACGGGACTGCACTTCTAGGCGCGGACTATTCAAAGCATATGGTCGGAGATGTGACCATACAGGATACGTATATCGATGAGAGTGGTGTCCTACACGTGGCGGCAGATGAACACTCGGCAAGAATTTACATCCGCGTGGAGGCAAAAGACACGAAGAATGCTGCCGCTGCTGTTCTCATTGTGAAAGGACCAACCAAATTCGCCGAACTCAGTTCAATCTCCATTTTGCCCTCGCAGAAGGTTGTCAACCTTTCAGAGAGCGGAAATTCTGACATTCCATTAATGCTGACCACACAGGCACCATTTTCAAATGGCACCTTCGGACTTACTGCGGGTCAGATGAAGGCCACATGGAGCTTCGAACGATACGATTCTAGAAACCGGAAGATCACAGTATCAGGCAAGAATCTTAACCCGGATATTACTACCGGCTTCATTTCAAAAAAGCCGCCAATCGATGGAAAGGATGGAACAGAAGAAGATGCAGAGCATACTAACGCAGTTCCTGCTCTTCAGATGATGGAGGGCTCCAGAGTGACGCTGCGGATCGATCCGAAAGAGGTCATGGCTGAAAAGCCCGGAACTTTTGGAAGCACCTCTGTAAATCAAGGAGGCTATCAGACGGATCACATCGTTGTAACTGCGGTATGGAAGAGCCTCAACAGTAGTAGAACAGTCAAGAAATCCACTTCCGTCATTTATCTGGGAGGAGACTGTGGAGAAATAGGTTCTGTTGTTATCCGCGGACAGAGTACTGCAATCAGGGGTAGCAGCATTCAGCTTACGGCTTCTGCTATAGCCAAAAAAACAGGTAGCCATGTCAATTCGGATTTGACATGGCAGATCGAGGGAAGAGGTGCTGCAGCAGCGGATAAAACATCGGACGAAAAAGATATAGCCTCCAGAACATGTATTGATGAGAATGGTTTCCTTACCGTTGGAGAGAATGAGAAGGCAAACCGGATTGTAGTGATCGCGACAGCGGCAGACAGAAATTCTGATGGTTCTTCAGCACAGGGGAAAATGACTATTTCGATCAAAGACAGAACAGTGTCATCGCTCGCTGTACGCTCATTGCCCGTAAAAACGGAGTTTGTAGAAGGACAGACCCTTGAAGCAAAGGATTTTTCCGGTCTGATCATTACCGCCCGATATGACGATGGTACCGAAAAACAGCTTGGATACGATGCAAAAATCAAGACTTATGATCCTTCTGTGTTCTCGCAGGGTACGTTCAGCTACAGCAGCCGCAGAGGGACGCAGACAATCACATACACACTTCAAGGGAAGAAAACGTCGTTTCAAATAAAGTTTCGGGCTAAGATGTTGAAGAGCATTGAGCTTTTTGATCCGAAAAATCGACTCGGGACGAAGGAAAATGACAAAACATACTATACTGGAAAGACAGACAGACAGAGCGGATCGAGACTTGATCTTACGGGGGTATATTTGCTTGCCTATTATGATAACGGGAAGTCAGATAAGATAGGGGTTAATTCTCGTATGATTTCCCCTTCAATCAGGCCTTTTACAACGGCAGATTTCAATCCCAGATCGAAGTATTACGAAAAGGATGAAACGACCGGCGTAATTCGTGATGTAATGAATTACACCGTGACATACACAAGCGGTAGAAGGAAGGCAACGGCACAGTTCAAAGTTAAGATCGAAAACAATCCGGTCATCCGGGTTGATGTAACGAGTAATCCGGATATGATTTTTCAGTACGCTAATACGGTATCTGCGTCTGTAAGTGTTGGTGATACCACATTGGAGAATGCTTATGGCGTAAGTCTGACCGGAGATCAGATTTTCCGGAAAATGCAGCTTCGCGTTAATCTTATCTACAACGATGGGTCGGTTCTTAAAGATCAAAGATTCAGCACATCCAATTGGAATGTGAAAGCTATTAAGTCAGGTGTCGCCTCATCGGAGAGTTCATCGGATGGAGAAGCCTGCAGCGTGATACGCGGTGCCACTCTGAATAAAGACGCCTATGCGTTCGCGATGACTGCCGGCGCTGCAGGAGTTTTTACGCTTCCAGTGCAGTACTGCAATAAAGGCTATACGGGAATCAACACAGACGGAAATAACAATCTTATTGTCGAGTGCCCGATTCGGCTTGCTGCAAAAACGATTACTGCGGATTATGGAGATCACTCCCGGAATACTAGTATAAATGTGTTTAAATAACTCGACTTTATTATAAAGCTACGATAGAATCTTCCTACAATAAATACGGAGTGCTATATCATGGGTAGAAGGCAACAACTAGTACGCTTACACCGGAGGATCGTTTCTATCTTGAATTACAAAACGATCTCGTACCATTCAAGCACAGACTGTTTGCAGAGCCAGAATTCTATTGTTGAAAGCAGATGGCGAATCTATCGATGCAATTGCTGATAAGGTCGGTATTAATAGATGTAGCGTCATGCTATGTTAAAAAAATTCAAAGATGGAGGTGTTGAAAATGCCTTGTTTGATGCTCCTGGCCGTGGCCGCAATGCAGAGATCACGGATGATGAAAAAGCGTGGATTATTAACATTACTTCCAAAAGCCTGTAGATCTTGGATATTCTGCTGAAGTATGGACACGAGCTCTTCTGACGAAACATATCAATAAGTTTGCTGAAGAAGCAGGCTATATACAGCTGTCAGTCAAAGGGTTCGCAAAATACTTGAAGAGGCGGATATCAAGCCTAATAAAATCATATACTACTGCGAGAACCACGACCCTGATTTTAATTAGAAGATGCATAATGTCCTCCTGGTCTACAAACAGTTAGCATTCCAATTTGACGAAAATGGTCAATTATTACCCTTCTCGGAAGATGATCAGGTCGTTCATGTGCTTTCATATGATGTAATCTAGGCATACAGGTCATCGCCCCAACAACAGAGGATTTTTCTCCAGATGAGAACCATAAAACAATCAGCCGGGATTACGAATACAGGCGTCTGAAACCGTTTCTCTGCTATCAGGGATTGACCTTCAAACATGGGAAGCAATACCCTTTGTGCGGGAACGTCACAGTAGCAAGCAATACATGGAGTTCCTTCAACTGCTTGATTCCAAATATCCCAAAGAGGATAAGATCCGGTTAGTATTGGGTAATCTCAAGGTACACATCTCCGAGGAAACGAGGAAATATTTTGCCACGGTTCTAGAAAGATTTGAGTTCGAATTCACTCCCAGGCATGGTCCTTGGCTAAATATTGTTGAAGGATTCTTCAGTAGGCTTACACGGCAGTCATTAATAGGCATTCGAGTAATAACAATAAAAGAACTGGTGGAGCGAATATATAAATATTTTGAAGAGCTTAATGAATCGCCGGTGGTTTATCACTGGAAATATCGATTGGTTGAAATCGATCCAAGTGAAGAACTTCAAGTCAAAACATTGTCTTTTAAAAGTCGAGTTAATTAATGACGGTTATACTAGTTAATTATTATTCAATGCACAAGTTGGGAGGGGAAGTTTAACGATGAGAAGCTGGCTGCTATATATTTGTTTTAATACGGCTACTTGCACAATGAATGTTGGCGATACTTATTCTTTGAAGAACCTAGCTGTAAATATTGAAGATGTTAATACTGATTTGGCAGAATTGTTTGCAACACTTGTGACAAGAGGTAATTGATGTGTTTACTTGCATCAGGAAGATGAAACTTGAATGATTCTACGCTTTAATTTTGAAAATCGCTCTTTGATCGACGCTGATTTTTTATTCTCAGCAAGATCGACAAGGAGAACAATCATGTATCGTTCGTAATGATTGGAGGATTAATAATAGCATGAAAGCATTAGCAATAGAGCAAGAGCAAAAAATCCAGCTGGGGATTATGGATTATCTCCATAATATTTGTTTGAAAGAAGGTCTTACATACTATCTGGGATTCGGATCCTTGATTGGAGCGATCCGCGAACACGGATTCATAGGATGGGATGATGATATCGATGTATTGATGAAGCGTGCGGATGTCGAAAAGCTTAAAAAAGTGATCATCAAGTACCCAGACCCAGCATATTTTCTACAGACCATCGAAACAGACCCCGATATGCTCTATCCCGGCATTGTCCGTATCTGTGTGAACAACACGCTGAAGTACTCGGATGAGCATTATCAGAATGCAGATTTCCATAAGGGCATCTATCTAGATATTTTCCCACTCGACTTTGCGCATGAAACAGTGGAAGAAGACGTGGCAGCCATTGAAAAGAGCAGACAAATTCTGTATTTCATTCGTACAAAATTCAAACGAGTGAATGAGATCCGTAGCATTAAGGGATTTGTGGCTTTCTGTCTTGCGAAAATCTTGCCAAAGAATAGATTAGTTAAAGGATATATCAATACGACACAAAAGTATCCTAAAAATAATGCACGCCTGATCGCATACCCCAGTTCATACAAGGCACTCAAGATCATTTTTCCTGCGGAATGGTTTGCAGAAACGATTAATGTTGATTTCTGCGACAGGAAGTATTGGGGACCTGCTTGTTACGATCAGATTCTGACCCAATTGTATGGAGACTATATGACTCCGAAACAGACAAAAGACTATTTTCACGAAGCATATATCATAGATGAGAGAAAAGACTTTCCAAAACTGTCTTAAGGATGATCGAGGTAACCTCATGAGAGTTTTATACATCGCACCGCGCTACCATACGAATCAGACTGCAATTGTCGAAGGATGGTTGCAGCATGGCGACGAGGTTTTTTTCCTTTCCAGAAAGAAAGCGACCAATGAAGATTATTCAGCCCTTACACCGGACTTAATACCATATGCAAAGTCATTTGAGCTCTTCGAAAAGATTTACAGCTTTCTTTGTCACAGCGAAACGGCACATGATATTGGACTGAAATTGGGTTATCCCAGCGCAAGAGCGATCCGCAAATATATAAAGAATAGACATCCGGACTTTGTCATTCTTCGAGAGAAGTCAGTTTATTCAATTGTCTGCTATCACATTCTGAAACGAATGGGAATTAAAACGATCATGTACAACCAAACGCCTTTGTATCAGGAAGCACCTCGTTATGACAGAAATTTAATACACCGCATTGTTGACCGTCTGACGCCAGAATTTCGGTTCACGCCAGTTAGAAAGATTGGTGATTATGCAAAAGCAGTCATAAAGGATCCACACGGGATCTTCGTCCCTTTCGTTATGCGGTTGCATTGCTCGCCGGAAGAAAAACATTATTTTAAGGATGGAACGATCAACGTTATAGATGTCGGTCGTTTTGAAAGACGTAAAAACCATCATCTGCTCTTACAGGCGTTTGAGAAAGTCTATCATGAAGATCACCGTGTAAGACTGACAATTATTGGAGAGATCCGCCGTTCTCAATATCAAACGTATTATGATGAGATCATAACATTTATCAGAGAACATTTTCTTACAGACGTGGTGACGATCAAGAAGAATCTGCGTTTTGAAGAGATGGATGCAGAGTACCGGGCAGCGGATGTCTTCGTTATACCCAGTACTGGTGAACCGGCAGCGATTTCACCGCTGGAAGCAATGTCGTATAGTGTGCCTGCAATTAGCAGTTCGGGCAACGGTACGGCGGATTACATCATTGATGGTGTATCTGGCGCAATCTTCAAAGACAAAGATATGGAAGACCTGACAGTGAAATTACGGTGGATCGTTCGTAATGCACAGCAGATCCCTAAGATGGGCCAAAAGGCCTATGAGAATATTGCAGACAATTATCAGTTTGCAAATTATTATGAAGCGCTGATGAAGTGGTATGTAGCGGGGTAATGAAATGAGTAACGAAGGTAAGAAAAAATATCATATTGGATATACCACTGGTGTGTTTGACATGTTTCATGTTGGACATCTTGCAATTTTACGTCGTGCTAAAGAACTGTGTGACTATCTGATCGTTGGTGTCAGTAGTGACGAGTTGGTAGAAGAATACAAAAAGAAAACGCCGGTGATCTGTCTCGAGGACCGTATGGAGATTGTTGGTGCAATACGTTACGTTGATCAGGTTGTTGTACAGGAAAACATGGATAAATATACGGCATGGGAGAAGTATCACTACAATGTACTATTCCACGGAGATGATTGGAAGAACACTGATATGTATAAGAAAGAGGAAAAGAAACTCAGCAATGTAGGCGTTGATGTCGTTTTTCTGCCTCATACTCCCGGAGTATCGACAACGATCTTAACGGAAATCATCAGAAAAAACGAATGAAATACATGAATGTAGTTATTTTTTTTCATTCACAAATTAAAGTACAACAAGGCAGAAAAAAAGCAGTGTGCTCAGTGGAACAGTATATCAATGAGAACTTATTGTTTCTAGAAGTGCTTCTTTTCGTTGACTGTAGCGATCATGAAGTGTATCGTAAATGAAGAATGTCACTATTATAAAATAGAATCGCAGTCCAATGTTAGAAGGATCATGAAAGTATGCAACGATCTACGGTAGATTCGGGATATGTTACGGACCAAGTGACACAGTCTGCATTAATTTATTCCTATTACAGATGTTATCATTACATCTTCAAGGACAGAGGATTATAGGATAGCTCACGTCCGTAATAGTAAATTCTCTTTCACCTACAATGTTTTTTATTAGTTGCATGTGATAACGGCGTATCGTCATGCAGACCTCATTACGATCGGGATAGAAATAGTTCGCTAGGATTGCATCGATTCCTAATGATAACTGGCGGAAAAGGTTAAAACCATCGTCACTGGAAAATCTAGCGGCAGAATTGCATATTGAAGCCAATGCGGTGTTTACAAGAAGTTTCTATGATTCTTAATGATTATAGGAATGCTTTGTACTGAATACATAGCGTCTCGTCGGCTCTTTTTTTGACATCGCATTCGCAATTATCTTCTCTTCACTGCTATATGCGCGTATATGCAGCTTATCTGTGATTGCACCGCTTTGTTATCTTAGCAGTCTATTGATACCACAGGCAGCCCGCACAGCATGAATTCGAGAATAAGATTGGGAATACTTTCGATATTCGAAGACGACACAAAACATTTGATGCATTGAGAGGAAAATGTACTCTTCTTTATTCTCAGAAGAAGATAGTAGAGGAATAGATAAAATCTATACGATAGAAAATGGATAAAAAGATAAAAGTGATGGCAATGATCTGGTCTATGGGAAACGGCGGCGCACAGAAAGTCGTTTTACAGAACGCGATCGCGTTGCATAGGGATAAGGACATTGAATTCAAGATTTATGTTTTCAATCCACCGACAGATTCTATATACGACCGGACGATTCGGAAACTGTGCTACGATGCCGATGGTACTGTTACTTATCTTGGTTATCCGAAGAGTCGGATTAAGACAAAGTTCATCCGCGGACCGTTCAACCTTAGTATTGCTAGGACAGCTTGGGCAGATGCTATACGTAGAGAACAGCCGGATATTGTACATGTGCATATCGATGAACTGCTATATGAAGTCCTGCCAGGCATTGAAGAAGCAGATGTACCGGTTCGCTTTGACTCTTTGCATTCGGATCCAAGACGCTATAAGGGCAGAAAGCTCCACTTGATCCGCAAAGCATTTCAGGATGATGGTTTCATCGCACTATGCTTGACTAATATGCAACAGGGGATAGCTAAAGAGTATTATGGCTTTAAACATAGCGAGATCCTTCGTAATGGATTGGATTTTGACAAGATCCGTAGCAGGATCGTGAGCCGCGAAGAGAGCAGGAAAATGTTGGATATCCCAGCAGAAGCTTATGTTTTTGCCTGCGTCGGCCGCCTACAGCCGGTGAAAAATTACCCTTTTCTGATTCGACTACTTCCTCAATTGATTAGAAGGAAGCCAAAGACATTGATGATATTTGCCGGCGAAGGCGAACAGTTGCCGGAGCTGAAGAAATTAGCACAGTCTCTTGGTGTAATGGAACATATTCGTTTTATAGGGCAGCAGAGTGATGTGGTACCTGTGTACAGGGCGGCAGATGTTTTCTGCATGTCTTCAACATCAGAGTCGTCACCTTTGGTACTTCTCGAGGCACAAGCTTGCGGATGTCGCTGTGTAATTTCTAACGGTGTACCGGAAGAATCAATAATCACGGACAGGGTCTGCCGGATGGCAGCCGATGCTGCGGAAGAAGAATGGGTCACAGCACTTTTGGACGACGGATTCACCGGAACACATACTCTATCGGAAGCAGACTACTCGCTTGATTTTGCAAATAAACGATTAAAGAGCATTTATCTGAAATATTGGAATGAATACAACGAAAAAAGCTAAGTATTTTATGATATCAGTGGATACGGAAGGCGATGACCAGTGGGATACTTCACATCCAATCACTACGAAGAATGCGGCTGCAGTTCCGCGTTTCCAGGAACTCTGTGAAGCCTATGGCTTAAAACCGGTCTGGCTTACGGACTGGGAGATGGCAGAAGACGATAACTATGTGAAGTTTGCCTCCAGAAAGCAGGCACAGGGCTTGTGCGAAGTTGGTATGCATCTGCATTCGTGGACCACTCCACCGGAATATGAATTGCAGCGTAAGACAGATGCTAGAGAGTATCTAATCGAATGTCCTATCAAAATCATGGAAGCGAAGATAGCTTCCATCACAGAAAAGCTGACGCAGACTTTCGGCGAAGCACCTGTTTCTCATAGAAGTGGTCGTTGGGCGATGGATGATCGGTATTTTGACCTTCTAGTCAAATATGGTTATAAGGTGGATTGCTCCGTGACACCGCTTGTTGACTGGACAGACACCCTTGGTGCGACCGGCGCGGGCGGATCGGATTATAAAAATGCAAACATGCATCCCTCATTCATCCGCAAGGGATTGTTGGAAGTTCCAGTGACGATCCGGAAATTGCACTATATACAGAACGGCAAGATCGAAGGCCCGTATAGCTGGGCTAGGGAGATGCGCAACTGGGTTCTTGGCGTGAACCAGTGGCTACGGCCTTTTGACCTTAAGTCAGGCAAGGGTATGGAACTTTTACTTTGTAAGATGGCAGCAGCGAATGAGGATGTTCTATTTACCCTGCATTCTTCGGAACTGATGCCTGGAACAAACCAGATTTTTCGAACGAAAGAAGATATCGATAAGTTGTTTGTTATAATGGAGTCTGTTTTTAGTCTTGCAACAGATCTTGGATATCAGGGATGCACAATGAGAGAGTATTATTCAGCATATGAGCAAAGTAGCAAATAAAAAGGAGCTCAGAATTTCAGGCATTAGTTAAATCGTGCTGGTAGAAGTGTAGGATCAGCTGCATTTGAGAGATCTCTGAATGCTGAATCTACTGAACATGTATATTCAGTAGATGAAACGTTCAAACGCTTGACAAATTCTGATAACAGCATGATTTAGTTCGGTGATGGTGATTATACGCAAATGTGCAGTGTAAATAGTGTATGCTGAGCAGTGTAAATGATTCTATAATGATTGCCCCGTTTATTCTTAGACCACTGGTTTCATTCCATAAACGCATTCATCTGGATATGTCGGTGTTCCTCAATGATTCGATCCTGGCGGACATATCCGCAGAACTGCCAGAACGTAAAAGGCTGTCGAAGAAACATAACAGCGGCAGGAATGATAAAAGGCAATCCATCCGGTGGTGGCAAATCTGTAGAGGCCAAGCAGTCAGAGGATCAGAAAGCTGAAACTGCTTCTCTGTCCAACACTGGTGATACAAAATCAGCAGAGTCAGATGAGCGGCAAGCCAACGCAGGAACATTGATTATTAATGCCACATGCGCTCCGTCCATTATCCGCTTTTCGCAGACTTTTCACTTCTGAACGAGTCCAGAGAGGATTTAGAAGGGATTATTCGCAGGATATGTATAGATAACGGAGAATGCCTTCTAAGGACATACTACCGGGAAGCAACGCAGAACTACCTTGGACTGGCAAAATGCAGACGCAAGGTTTTAAAGAAGATCCGGAAGGTCATCCATAAGCAGCTAGGCTATGAGAAGCGTGATCTCAGATACATCGATGAATACTTGAGAAAGGGATATGTCCTGCAGCCGAAGGAACAAAAACGGCTTGAAACAATCCGAAAAGTCTACAAACAGCAGAAAGAGATGTTCGACAACCACAGCTACAAAGTTGCGGACTGTATCGTAAGTTTTAGTCAGCCATATATCAGGCAGATTATTCTCGGGAAGGCCAAGTCACCGGTTGAATTCGGAATCCAGTTCGATCTCAGCGTCGACGAGCAGCATTTTAGGCGGATTGAGAAGATTACCTTTGATGACTATAACGAGCAGTTGACCCTGCAGAGTGCCATCGAAAGATACAAGGAACGGACCGGGCACTATCCAGAACGGGGTCTGACGGATCAGATCTATCGGAAAAGTGTGAACCTTAAGTACTTTAAGGAACATGGAATCCGGATGTCTGGTTCGAAACTCGGCAGGCCCAGTATTATACCTTCTAAAGAAGAACGGCACACAGCCTACGAGGATAACACCAACCGTATAGAAGTCGATTGTTGCTTCAGTCTGAGCAAGCGCTGCTACAGATTGGGGCTGATCAAGACCAAACTCGAAGAAACCTCTTATGGATCGGTTGGTCTTTCAATCTTCGTTCCGATGACTTTTCCTTCAATCTACTGATGGTTCAGCCTTGTATGGTGGGAGGATTTGCAGATGGCCTTTCTTTATGCTATCCAGATATTTCTAATACAATACCATACAGATTTGAGACACATCGCAAGGAAAACAGGCAGGATTATTGCATAGTCATTTGTATACAGCACGGTTTTACTATTCATATTTCAATGGCCGAATATAAGACTGCACCAGATCTATGATACTGTGTTTTCGGTCATTGATGGGAAGTACTGGTTCATCACAGTTTACATTGTGATTTAATTGTTTCATCCATATATTACTGTTTGTTTGAATAACCTGTGCGAACATCAGTATAAACAGATGTTGATGTTGCAATTATCCTGTGGATCCATTGTCCACGGAATTTTCCAATTTGATGTGGGGAGTCGGAACTTCGATGATTTCATACGTACGGATGATGTATTCGATTGGAGTGTATCTGTGCATTCATCCGGTAGAAATTCATCACAGGAAATTGCTGATCGACATGTTTATTACAACATTTATATTGAGAACATGCTTTTATTATTTGTCAGACAAAGAAATATTATTACCGCGAATCAGTCAGATACTAGATAGTCAGTTAGAATCTGTTCAAAGCATAACATTTTGTTACCGACTATTCTGGTCGAAACAGCTGCTGTATATATTTCCTGCAGTTTGTTTGAATGGATTTTTAACAAATGTATTTTGAATAAATTTTAGGTTGAATATTAGTCTGATTTGCTCAACAGATAATAGTTATGAAATGCATTGTAATGATAAGAAAAGTCGTGTTTGGGATCATATGGTGGTGTATTGCATTAAATTTGGGATATCTTTTTATTGCCAGTATATTTAGCACGAGTTGCCTCGGATCAGTGGAAAACATGTCTGCAGCTGATGCCGGAACACTATTAGTTAATTCGGAGCATACATTTTATATCCGTGATCACTGGTGGGGGCATCTGATTGTATTCGTAGTTTTCACTGCAATTGTCTCTCTCTATCATAAAGCATTTGGTATTACGGGCAGAGAGAAAAAACATAACCGTGATACAAAGCAATCAGCTTTAGTCTTGTCAATAGCATTTGTGTTGATGCTATTAATCATTACCTTGTGCGATTTTTATCCCAAAACAGATCAGAAACATATCATGGAACTAGCGGGGGAGTTTCTGCATCACAATTATTCGTCACTGAATGCAGGAGAATATTTAGACAAATTTCCGCAGCAGTATGGAATACTGTTCTTCTATATGGCTTTGTCAAGAATTTTTGGGTGCAACAATTATATTGCTTTTGAGATCGTTAATGCTGTCTTAATCGCACTCACGTACTGGGTATTTGCTGGAACGGCGAGTAAATTAATTCCCGATCTCCCTGCTATTAATACTGCAATATGGTCAATTATCTTTATTCCGTACTTATTTTATTCCTTATTAGTTTACGGGACTGTAGTAGGACTTTTTTTATCCTGTTGTTCCATCGCTTTAATTTGCCGATATGTTGAGAATAATCACTTAGTCTTCTTAATTGCTTCGGCTTTATTTATGGCTATTGCTGTAGTTTTAAAGTCTAATTATTCCATTTTCTTTATTGCAGAGGCAATTTATTTATTATTTCTCCCGCGTTCCAGCAAGAAAATTGTACATGGAATTTCGTGGTGTGCATGCACGATCTTAGTTTTAGTAAGTATTACAGCAGGGATACATCAATACATCAAAGTTGTTAATAATGGTATTTTACCGTCCGGTGTACCCAAAGTTGCATGGATTGCAATGGGCCTTCAGGACGGAAAGAACGCGCCCGGATGGTATAATGGCTTCAATACTGCAGTATATGAAAATTCTAATTATGATACAGATATTGCCGAGGAAGCATCCCGAAAAAGTATTCAGAAATCGTTACGGAATTTCTCCATAAACAAAACTGACTTTATCACCTTTATGGCAAAAAAGATTCAGTCCCAATGGAATAATCCGACATTTCAAGTATTATGGGAACTTGAGGGAGAAGCCGGACATATGGATTGGCTTGTTACCGGAAGAGGACGTTTCTTTTTTACAGAATACTGTAATTTCATCCTATCCTTTGTATACGGTTTTGCTCTATATTATTGGATTACTGAAACAAAGACTAAAAACTGGAGCGAAGTATTCTGCCCTTTAATTTTTATAGGTGGTTTCACGTTTCATTTGTTTTGGGAAGCACAATGCCTATATGCCATGCCATATATGATTATGCTTCTTCCTATGAGTGGGAAGGGGATACAACGGTATAGCCAAAAACTGACACAACGGAGAAACTATTTACATATGGGAACAATTTGTGTGACAGTTGCTATGGTGGTTTTGATATCCTACACAAAACCTTTTCAAAAAATATTTGCACGTAATGACGATGATCACCTGTTCAATACATATTCGCAGAACATTGTTAATTCAGATAAAATGTGTTTTCCTCAGTCTGTTAGGAATTCCAAGTAATACCAGGGATATGATTCATGAATAATTTTAAAGACAGGGTAAAGCAGAGTATTGCTCATCAATACTATCAACGCTATATGAGTACTGTACAACATAATGGCCCTATGATTCGTGTTCAGTCTGTAGACGAAACAATTATGATGCTGCAGAATACAGACCATAGTCTGGTCCGTTTTGGCGACGGTGAACTTGCGTTTATTAGAGGAAGAAATCTGCAGTTGCAGGACAGCAACCGGGAACTTCAGAAACGGCTGGCAGATATACTCGGGTACACGCATGATGGTCTTGTGGTATCTGTTCAGGATATTTTTAATGGGCTTGATTTTTATGTACCTGCTTCAAAACGATTTTGGGAAGATCATTTTCTCTTCTATCACAAATATTATAATAAGCTATGCAGTCATGACCAAACCTATGCCAATACTCTTTTCTCTCGTTGTTATATAACGAGAGAAGACAAGAATATATGTGATGGGTGGTTTCAAGAGATAAAAATGATCTGGAAGGGAAAGAAAGTTGTAGTAGTAGAAGGAACACGTACGCATAATGGAGTTGATAATGATTTACTGTCTTTATGCAGCAGTGTTGAGCGCATTCTGATTCCGCCTGCTAACGCATTTGATGCTTATGATCGAATACTTGCTGCCAGTTGCGCATTTCCTTCAGATAGGCTGTTTTTAATATCTGCAGGAGCATGTGCAAAACCTTTAACTGAGGATTTGTTCTTAAAAGGTTATCGTGTCATCGATATTGGCAATCTGGATATGGAGTATTCATGGTTTTTAATGAATGCCAAAGAAAAGATTGCGATTCCTAAACACAGTATTGTTGGCATAGAAGCAAACAGGAAAGCCGGCTACTTACAGTATTTGGATGAGATACGGCAGGAAATTTAGTAAGCTCTGGATTGTTTTATAAGAACAACAATGAAAGAAACATGGCTGAGGAGATCAATACATGTATGAAAAGATGAAATACATTTTATCATTGAAAGAAAAGATCACGATGGTGCTCCTCTTCTTTGCCGTATTCATTGGCAGTATCTTTGAACTGATGGGAGTCACGATTTTTATGCCCTTCATTCAGGTGCTGATGACACCGGAGCAGATCTATACCAACAAGTGGCTGCATTATTTTTACGCGTTATTTGACTTTCAAAGCACCACGCAGTACCTGACCGCGATCGCCGGATTGATTATCGTCATTTACGTGGTCAAGAATGTTTATCTGATGTGGGAGAAAAACGCGATCTATAAATTCAGCTACAGATTGCAGAAACGAATCTCGGTCAAACTGCTGAAAGCATATATGTCCGAGCCGTACACCTTCCATCTCAACCACAACATAGCCGTGCTGCAGAGAAGTCTGCAGGAAGATACGGATATGTTTGCCAAGGGCATCATCCATTTCATGGAACTGCTGATAGAAATTA
>Ga0256404_1005287_pt1 | contig 23067 bp, 15 predicted proteins | sample RumenRJG_01DNA_FD_185990 | JGI IMG/M metagenome (GOLD analysis project Ga0256404, IMG submission 185990) | Bovine rumen microbial communities from Lethbridge, Alberta, Canada - RJG_01 | ecosystem: Host-associated > Mammals > Digestive system > Stomach > Rumen | place: Canada: Alberta | collected... | reverse complement strand
TCAGCTGAAAATACTTCAATTTTCCAGCCATCAACTTCAAGGACCTCGCCTTGCTTTGGTACGCGCTGCAGTTTATCTAAAACAAAACCAGCTATAGTTTGGTAGTGCTCAGATGGTGGCAAGGTAAGTCCAGTGTTACGAGAGACGTCAGCTAGAATTGCATCACCATCAACTCTAAACACATCTTTATCCTTACCCATATTAACAATTTCAGGGGTTTCAGTAGTCTCAGGCATTTCACCTGTGATCTCCTCGACGATATCGTGAATGGTAACCACACCTTCAAAACCGCCAAACTCATCAAATACAAAGCCAAAGTATTTCTTACTTTGTCTAAATTGCTCTAGGGCGCTTAGAATATTGATAGTCTGTGGCAGATAAATTGGCTCTTGCACAGCTTTTTCAATATTCTCAGGAGTGGCCTTATTATCTACAAATAGTCCTAAAACATCAGCTCGGCTAATATAACCTAAAGGCTGATCTTTATGCCCATTCTTATAAGCAATTAAAAGTGACTTAGTAGCGGTAGTGCACTTTGTTAAAATGCCTTTTTGGGTACCATCAACTTTTAGCATCTGTAAATCAGGTCTTGCTGTCATCACTGCTTTAACAGGAAGTGATGATAACTCAAGAACGCGTGAGACCATTTCCTTTTCTTGCTTATTAAAAACATAAGCACTAGGACGAGCTACGATAGCCTCTTGCAGATTATGCACATCATCATCTTTAGAGCCTAAAAGACGTAACACTAAGTGAGCTGCAATTTGACGAGATTGCATGTTCTTTGAGTGCTTAATCTTAAGGACATTCTTACGACTTGCTTGGTTGAAGATTTCAATTAAAATTGAGAAACCAATAGCTGAGTATAAGTAGCCCTTTGGTACATAAATATGGAAAGCTTCCATAATTAAGCTAAAGCCAATTAACAGTAAGAAGCCTAAACATAAGATAACTAAAGTTGGGTGACGAGCCACAAACTCAGATATAAAGCCTGATGCCCAGATTAAAAGGCCCATTGCTATAGATACAGCTAAGATCATGATATACACATGATTAGTCATACCTACAGCTGAAATGATGGCATCTCCTGAGAAGAGCACATCTAAGATCATGATCTGCGTTGAAACTACTGCAAAGGAGTGACCTGCAGTTTTAGTTACAGATACAGATTCTTCTTGGCTATCCCCTTCAAGTTTTGAATGTAACTCTTCAGTTGCCTTGTAAATTAAGAAACCACCACCTACGAGCATCATTAAATCACGCACCGAGACTGGGAAATCAAAGACTGTAAACAGTGGCTTTGACATGGCCATGACGTAGGCTGCAAAGATCATCAAAACAATTCTGATTACTAAAGCACCGCCTAAACCGATAAGACGGGCAGTCTTTCCTTCTTTATGAGGAAGACGGGCTGATAGAATTGCAATGAATAAAAGGTTATCAATACCTAGAACGATTTGAATTACAGTTAAGGTAAGTAAACCTACCCAGGCTGCAGGATCGAGCATCCACACAAAATCGAACAATAATGTTGGGTGAGATAGAGCTACTTCATTCATATTAGTTGTGCTCCATCTTAAAGATCTTTAAGAAATTAAAAGAAGAATTTTGAATTTGAGAATTGAGAGATTGTGACAAGACTGTCGGGTCTGCGTTCATTTTTTGTTTATCTTTTTCCTTTTGAAAAATACAGTAATTTGATTTTACGACAAATTTGTAAAGATTTTGTAAATTCCTTGTAAATAAAGCGCAAAAACTGCGCCTTATTTAGATAATTGTCAGATTTTTCAAAAATAGTCTTAGATTCGATTAATGTCTAATTAGACCTATTTAAGACTATTTAGAGAAATTACGACTTCTGCGACTGCTCATTGAAAAGTTCTCACGACCTTTAGAGCCACGGCTTTTAACGTTGTAAGAGCGTCCTGGTCTTGAGTCATCAGAGCGTGTTGACTTATAGCTTACCACGCCACCAAAGTTGCGTGATTTTTCACCAAAAGACTTATCTGAGGATTTACCAAAGTTCTTGCCATGAGGGCGATTTGACTTAGAGCCAAAGCCATCTTTTTTAGCATAACGGTCTTTACCAAAGCCATCGCGACTAAATGAGTTTCGATTGTCATCCTTATCGCCAAATCTTGATGATTTAGAAAATGGCTTAGATGAGTTCTTATTATCAGAAAATCTCTTTGATGATCCCCTGTTATCAGAGAACTTCTTCTCTCCAAACTTCTTATCACCAAATTTTGAGTTACGGTTTGTCTTTGAGCTATCCTTATCAAAACGAGACTTTGAGGAGTTTGTGTTGATATTAGGACGAGCAGTTTTCTTAGCACGAGTAGACTTTTCTTGATTTAAATCAAGAGCTGGTGCTAACTCAGCAATTGGCTCAAGTTTCACTGTCTTACGTAGACGGTTAATCTCAGATAAAGTAAGCTCTCTAAACTGACCAGTCTTTAACTGTGGATCTAATTCAACACCTGCGTACTTAATACGAATTAAGCGGCTAACTTTAAGGCCTACAGCTTCCCATAAGCGTCTTACCTCACGCTTACGACCTTCTTTAATGGTTACATGGTACCAAGCATTACGTCCCTCACCACCTACATAGGTAATGGTGTTAAAGCGTGCTTTACCATCTTCAAGCATCACACCTTGTTTTAACTTATCTAATTGCTCATCAGTAACCTCACCATAAATACGTGCAGCATAGGTACGCTCTACTTCATATTTAGGATGCATTAAAGCATTAGCAAGTTCTCCATCGGTTGTGAAAAGTAATAAACCTGAAGTATTGATATCCAGACGACCAATGTAGATCCAACGGCCAGTAGGAGGCTTTGGAATATGATCAAATACGGTAGGTCTGTTTTGTGGATCAGATAAAGTGGTAAGCTCACCTTCTGGCTTGTGATACATTAAAACACGGCAGCTAACAGCTGAGTTATCAGGAGATAACACAACCTTGCCGTCAACTTTTACTAAAATATCGTCAGCTTCATAACGATCACCAATGGTGGCAACCTTACCATTTACAGTGACACGACCTTGGTCGATAATTTGCTCTAAAGCACGACGAGAGGCAATTCCAGCACGGGATAAAATTTTTTGTAACTTCTCAGTCATTAATTTAAAATTCCATTTTTAGGATGAATATCTTAAAAGATTGCGCTATTTTAGCATTGAAATGCTTTATTTTTATTCAAAAAATGCTAAAACTTGGTGATTTTAGTTTTATCGTTTTTGTAATACTATTGTTATGCACTAAAATTGATTTAGTAGGAAACATTTAGAAATGGCAGAGGATCAAAATGATACATTTGTCCAATTTACCTTATTTGGACAAAGCTTTAAACTGCGCTGTGAGGCATCACAAAAAGAAAAATTAGAAAAGGCTGCAGCCACAATTGAAGCTAAAGGCGCACAATTGATGCAAAATAATCCAAGCCTAACTCCAATTCAGGTAGCTATTTTAGTAGCTCTTGATTTAGAGAGTACCAAAACGGATAAAATCACTCTTACCTCACCTTTTGAAAAGCAAGCCTACAAGCTAATTCACAATATGAAAGATAATTTAAACAAGTGCAAATAAGACAAATGCAAACAGTCAGGTGCAAATAAGTTAAATGCAAGTAGATAGTGCAAATAGATAGGTGAAAAATGGCAGATCATCAAGCTCAAAAGGAAATACGTAAACACTTAAGACAAGGCATATTAGAACAAAGAAGAGCATTAAGTCCACTCGATGCCTTAAACGCAGGTGCTGAGATTGTAAAAGTCTTAAAAGATCATCACTACTTTACAGAAAAGCGTATGGTGGGATCATATCTAAGTTTAGGTGGTGAGTTATCCACAGATCCTATCAATGAATTTTTAATGCAAAACCATGAGCTTGCCCTACCCCACATGAACTTAAAAGAAAAAGGCTTAATGGATTTTTATGCCTATAAAAAAGGTGATCCTTTAATTGAAAATCGTTTCCACATTCTAGAGCCTGAAAAGCTTGAGCAAAACTATGTAAGCCCAGATAAGTTTGAAGCTTTAATTGTGCCTTTAGTAGCATTTGACTTAAAAGGAAATCGTCTAGGCATGGGTGGTGGTTATTACGATAGAATGCTCAAAAAGCTTTCCTATCAATGCCTTTTAATTGGTGTTGCCTATGACTTTCAAGAGTTAGACTCTGTACCCATTGATACTTGGGATATGCCTTTAAATGAGGTCATCACCCCTACTCGTCATTTAATCTTTTAATAAGATCTTCTTGCTTAAAAAGCAAACCTATCTGTAACGTGTTTTAAAACAGGTAACTTATCAAAAAAAGTGAGCTTTCCCCTGAATAGGCGAGGGAAAGCTCAAACATAAGAGTAGCTGTATACTCTTTTCAAAACAAGATGCAAAAATGCATCTCTTACCCGTAAATATCCTCAAACAGATCATGCGATCATGTTTTTTATGGGATGAAACTTTATTATTCCTTGTTTTATCCTAGGCTTTAAGCTAAATAACTCTTTTAAACTTACTGAAAAAAACACCTAAGCGTTAGAAGATCATATCAAAAGTTTTTAAAGTGATTTAGCTTACTGCTTATTTAAGCTTAAAAGTAGGAGGATTGCTCCTCCTACTTATCTAGTTAAGTTCTAACTTAAAATTAGAAGCTGTAACGTGCGTCGGCGTTGATACCGAACTCCTTGTTATTAGAGCCAACCTTGAAGCCAGTTGCAGCACCAATGTTTAGATTGCCTAAGTTTGCATCTAAGCCTACGTTGCCGTTGAATACAACTGAATCAAATACTTCTGACTCGGTCTTGCAAGAGCCTGCAACACCTGTGAAGGTAGTTGTTGACTCAAGATCCTTGTCACCAGCATTGAAGGTTAAGCCTAAATCACCAACAGTGTTTAGAGCCCAATCGCCAACCTTGAAGGTCTTAGTTAGGTTTACACCAACAGGAATTGAGAATACGTTCATCTTCTCATAGCTGTTGTTTGCAACAACACCCTGCATTGAGTTTACAGCAAGACTATCTAAGTCGTATGAGCTATAACGTAGACCTGCATGAGGAGCTAGTTTTAGACCATTGCCTAGATCGATGTTGTAAGCACCGGTTACACCTAAGGTCCATACACTTGAATCACCGTCAGCAGTTAGCTTGTCAAAGCCAAAGGTTGGGGTCTTCAAAGTGATGTCGTTTTGTACGCGGGTGTAGCTTAAATCACCAGTTAAAGTGAAGTCACCAAATAAGGTGGTACCTGCGTATAAACCAGCACCGAAGGTATTAGCATCATTGTCAACCTGAGATGCTGCATCCTTTGGATCAACTGAAGCTGAACCTAAAGTAATTACAGCACCAACACGAGTGTTGTTGAAGGTTGCATCGGCACCAATTGAGATACCAGCTAAGTTTGCATCTACACCGTATTCAGTACCTTGAGCATCAAGTGAGCTTGAATTTGATGAACGATAGAATGGGTTTGCCCATACAGCAAAGCCTTGGTTCTTATCACCATCAATTAAAGCTTGTGAGTGTGAAGTACCTAAACGAGTTGCAGTAGCCTGTGTGGTCTGATCAGCTGCCATCTGAGCAACAGAGATTGCACCAGAGAATGCACCTAAACGAGCAATACCGTTTAGAGATTCACCTTGATCAATTAAGTTGTTTGCTAAGATGTAGTTTGCACCAACACCAGCACCCTTACGGATGGTAGGAAGAGCTGCCTTTAAGTAGTTAGCAACAGGAGTTGAAGCCTTGCTTAAGTTAAAGTCAATTAACTTATCATAAGTACCATTGAATCTCTTACCATCAAAGCTTAGGTCAAATAAGTTTGAATTGGTCTTATCAACAAAGGTTGACTTAGTGAAGTCTTGAACATTGCCACTTGCATCAGTTGCTAATGCTACGTTAGCACCCATTACAGAGCCATCGATCTCACCGGTTACAGCGATCTCAGAGCCTGACTCAACGGTTGCAGTTGCATTAGTAATTACAGCAGTACCAGCCTTAGCAGCATCACCGATTACATTAGTAGTTAATAGTAATGCAGTCTTGTTGTCAAGTGATAAGGTACCAGCATCACCTGTGGTAGGTTCAGCAGCTTGATTTGCAAGCTTTAAGCTACCGCGTGCTAAGTCTAAGGTACGAGCTAAGTATGCAGCAGTACCAACACCTGACTCAGAGAACTTGCCATTTGACATGTAACCTGCTTGAGTTAGAGCATTGATAGCTTCTGATACTGAGCTTACGCCCCAACCAAATGCAGAGTTCTGACCAACACCTGTTAAAGTAGATAACTGGTTGCCATCACCAGCACCACCGTGAGCAGCACCTACAGATGCCTTCTCGGTAAATGCAGGGTCAATGATTAACTTAGAACCAGCGCCACCAACTAAGTTATTAGCAAAGAAGGTTGCGTTCTTACCTTCAGCTTCACCAACAGTGATCGTCTTATCTGCAGCAAGATCAGCAGTACCAACCTTGACATCAGCACCATTTGTTAATGTAGCATCAGCTTTTAAAGTTAACTTCTTAGCAGCAGCTAAAGAACCACCATCTACTTTTAAAGCACCAGTAACTGATGAATCATCATCTAAAGTTACCTGTGCATTTGTAAAGGTTGCAGCAGCACCTGCAGCTAGAGACTTAGCCTTGAAGCTATCAACCTTAGCATCTAATGCGCCATTTACATTAACAGCACCAGATGACTCAAATGAGCCCTTCTCTGCAGTTAAAGCGCCCATAACAACAGCACCTTGAGAACCGATCTTAGTGTTGACGTTATTTAAGGTTACACCACCAGCTGACTGAAGATCTAACTTCTCAGCAGTTAAGCTTGAAACAGCACGATCAGTTTCACCAACGGTGAAGGTTGCAGTACCAGAGTTTGCGATCTTAGATGCAGCGATGGTTGAACCTGCCTTAACTTCTAATGTGTTGCCAGCTAGAGCTAAACCAGTATCGCCATTTGCTACAACATTAGCATTCTTGCCTAAGGTTAAGTCGCCACTTACGGTTACACCCTTGTTACCGATGATGGTTGCCTTGTCACCTAGGGTTAGTGCTTTATCTACAGTAACAGCATCAGATGCCATTAAGGTTACGCCTTCTAGAGCAGCATTACCTAGATTAGCATCAGCAGTAACTTTAAGATCACCACCTGTTGCAGCAAGTTTAACGTTTTTAGCTAAACCAGCAGTATAAGTTTTAACAGTAACAGACTTACCAGTAATGCTTGAGCCAACGCCTAATTTTGTTGAGGTTGTTGATGAAACATCACCAGTTGCGTTTACAGAAGCATTTTCACCTAAAGAGGTGGTTGCACTATCAACAGCCTTAGCGGTTAAATTGCCGTAAACCTTTACGACATTAGCAGTTACATCACCCGCTGTTACATTGCCTGGCTGTACGTTGAAGGTACCTTGTGTATTATTAGTAGCCTTTACGTCACCGATAGTACCAGAGCCTACGGTAGTAAACTCAGAGCCACTACCAAGAGTTACCTTAGCAGCTGAACCATCAGAAGCTGATACAAAGTTACCGCCTTCGCTCTTAACCTTTAATTCTTTTTTATCTTCAACTTTTGCCTCATTTACAACTAAGTCTGGTGCAGCTCCTTCAGTCTTTTGTAAAACAACGTTGCTGTATTGACCTTTAACATTAACGTAAGTGTCAGTAGCACTTGATGCCTTAGCAGTAGTAGTTACATTACCGATATCTAGGAATAGCTTTGAATTAGAATTAGTATCAAATAGTGCTTTCAATGCATCTGAAACAGTAGTAGTAATGCTATTGCCAGATAGATCAGCAACCTTTAAGGTACCATCACCGGTGATTTTATCTGTAGTGATATCTGCAGTCTTGCCTTCAACATTGATGCCAGTTAAATTTTGAGCCTTCTTAGTAATGGTCTTTTCTGTATCAACAGTTACTAACTTTGAAGAATCAATAAGATCAGTTACATCTAAGGTAGTACCAGCATTTACAGTAACATTATTAGCACTTGCAGTTAAGCTATCAGTAACCTTAACAGTACCAGTCTCAGAACCTGTACCTAAAGAAACTGCCTTGTCAGCAGTAGTAACAGTCTTAACATTTACAGTTGTACCATTTGCAACTAAAGCACCACCAGATAATTTGTCAACAGTTGAACCTTCACCCTTTAAGGTTACAGTACCACCAGTTACAGTACCGACTGTAGCCTTACCAGATACAGTTGCAGTGCCGTCAGTTACAGCGGTTAAAGTAATGTCTTTTTCAGCTGTGATTGCACCTGAAGAAGTCTTTACAGTTAAACCACCGGCAGCATCCTTTAAGGTACCTGTTACAGCTTCAATAGTCTTATCAGTTAAGACACCCTTGTCTTTAATATCTAAAGTACCTTCAACGGTGATCTTTTTAGCATTTAGGGTACCGTTCTTTACATTGTAAGTCTTACTTTCACCAACTGTAAAGTTATCTGAAAGAGCATCAGCTTTACCAATGCTTAACTTAGCACCATTATCAATGTCTACGCTGCCAGTGATACTATTTGCAGTACCAAACTGCTCAAAGTTACCATCAAGAATTAAATTACCAACAGATTTTAAAGAACCAGTTACACCAGCATTTAAGGTTACTTCAGCATCAGCTTTTGAATCTAAATCACCCTTAACACCAGCACCAAACTTAGCTTTACCCTTGGTAACAGTAACTTTAGTATCAGCATTTTTAGCACCTGCTACTAAACCATTAAAGGTTGCATCGCCATCAGTTACAGTTAAAGCTGCAGTAGTGGTTGTACCAGAAACTTCAACCTTGCCAGCTACAACATTAACAACATCACCAGAATCCTTAGTAGCAGTTACATTACCGTTAATAGTTACGCTCTTGCCACTTGCAACGCCTAAAGCAACAGTCTCACCTGTTACATTGCCAGTTACAACTGCGCTATCACCTTCTGCAGTACCTGACTTAATAGCAACAGCACCAGCACCTTCAACATCACCAGTAATAGTTGACTTAGCAGCATCGATGGTTACAGCACCCTTTGAATAAACAGCACTGCCCTTGTCATTAGCGCCAACGGTTACGCTCTTACCACCTAAAGCAATGTTAGCATTAGTTGTATTTTCAACGCCCTTGTTGAAGGTTACAACAGTAGCGTCCCCTGAAGTAGTAACCGCACCTTTTACTGCAACACGATCATTTACAGAGAAGGTACCACCTTCTACAGTCAAAGACTTACCAGTAACGCCACCTTGTACTTCAACCTCGCCTGCACCAGTCTTTGTTACATCAGCGTAAGCGTGGGTTTCAGAACCTTCGCCAGCTGTAACCTTATCAGCAATTACATTCTTAACAGTGGTCTTACCAGCATCACCTGCAAATGCAATTTTAGCAACAGACTTAACATCCCCCTTTACAGTAATGTTCTTTTCTTGAGCAGTGGTTAAAGTTGTAGTCTGATCAACACCTGTAGTCTTATCATCAATTGACTCGATGGTTACAGACTTACCTGCAGATACATCAACTAATAAAGCTGTTGCAGCCTTATTAGTTACATTGCCAACCTGACCACCAGTGATGGTTAAAATGCCTTCATTTTCAACATCACCCACAGTTGCAACACCACCAATAGTTAAGTTAGCATCAGCCTTATTAGTGATATCACCAGTAACAGCTAATTTACCAGTTGAAGTAAAGTTACCGCTGTTCTCTAAGGCGCCACTTAAGGTTAACTCACCATTATTCTCTACAACACCAGTTGCAGCATTAGTAAATTTACCAGTTACTTTTAAAGTACCAGTCTTAGTTTCATCCTTTAAAGTCTTAATTGTGCCAGCATTAGTTGCAGTGGTAGAAACAGTAACAGCAGGAGCAGCGCTTAAGTCATCACCAGAACCAGCTGTACCTACGCTAACCTCAAGTGAAGAACCAGCTTTATTGTCTAACTTGTTGATAGTAGCAGCAATAGTAGTGCCCTTGCCAGCATCAGTTACAATTGAGCCATTGTTCTCAACATCATTAAGACCAACTTTTGAACCTGTAATACCGCCAGCTAGCTTTACAACAGCATCTTTAGCTACAGTTACATCACTAACAGCAACTGTTGTAGAAGTAACGTCTCCATGAGTTGCTTTAACTTTACCTAAAACTAAAGCATTCTCAGCACCTGTTGCATTATGAGTGATCTTGCCAGATACAGTGCCATTAGTTACTGCCATCTTGCCAGTATTAGTTACATCAGATGCAACGGTACCACCGGTTACATTGAAAGTACCTGCGTTAGTAACTGTATCTTTAGACTCACCTAAGGTACCAGCAGTTACATTTAAAGTAGCACCAGCAGCGTTCTCCACAGTCTTGATCTTGATGATCTTGGTATCAGCATCAACAGTTGCAGTGCCTTTATTACTCAAAGAAAGAGTCTTTTCTGTATATGGAGCTAAACCTTGATTGAAGGTTACAGTACCATTGTTAGTGATAGCTACATTAGTAACCTCACTTGGTTCACCAGCAGTAACATCAGCCGCACCTAAGTTATAGCTCTTGCCTGCATCTAAAGTTAAATCTGCTTTTAAATTATCAGCAGTAATTGCTGTAGGCTGTTCTTTAGCTTCAGCATTAGCTGCTGCAGGAATTACAAAAGCAGAAACTGCAATTGCACTAGCTAAACCTTTTACATATGCGTGCTTGTAAATAGCTCTGTATTGAGCTAATAAGAAGCTAATCGCACCGCGAGTTAGTTTTAACATTAATATTTTTCCTTTTTTTTAAGTTATCTCAAAAGCCATCTAAGTCCCCACTTACATGGCTCAACCTAAGTAAAGCATATTTACCTAATTACAAATTTAGCACTAGAAAAAAAAAACAAGAGCCAGCAACACAAAACATAATATTTATGTGCACTTTATCTAAAATTCTCGTCAATCTTGATAAGAGCTAACCTTGCGCAAACGTTTAAAAGAAAAATGACTTATAAAACTGTGCACTCTTGGTGCAAAACTGTGTCAAATAGGATATATATAGGATTTATTGAAAGGTAAAAAATTAAAAAAGGAAATTTGAAAAGATTAGTCCTCAATAAAGCTTTTGAAAGGAACGTGATATTTAAGCGCTTTTAAACTTTTGCAAAATTGTAAGGCCTAAATTACAGCCAAAATTTAAATCTAAAATGTAATATCAAAGAAAACTCATCTGAAAAGAAATCAATTTTTCAAAAGGAAAACTAAAGATATCTTGCTATAAATTAAATGATGTGATGTGTACGTCTCATTTCATCATGTAACCACCTAGCAAGCAGTCATACAAAGCTTATAAGGTAATTAAAGCAAGGGTAAATAACTCAAGAATGGTACGAGCAAAAACTACTTAGCTGTAAAAGGCACTATCTCCCCTACAAGTTCAATTTTATAAACCATAATCGTCTTCGGATCTGAGCAGCAAAACTCTGTCTCATAAGGTCTCTCGCCTCCAAAGTTACCACCATACCTTAGGATATCTGCATATATGAAGGCAATATGCTCAACCATTGGGCACATTTGTCCACGCTGTGTTGCAAAATCAAAAGTCTGCCCAATGCGCATACCACGATGACAGCCTTTAGTGCCTAATCTATCTACAACAGTGATCTTAATTTGCTTATCATGAGAGGACATGAAAACTCCAGTACTATACATACTCTAAAGACAAGAAAGCCTCCGGACAGGAGGCTTAATTTAATACTTTTTTAAACTTTCTTTTAAGTTTTATTTAAAAGCTAAGTATTGCTTACTTAGTAACAGGAGCATCAGTAGTCTCTGATACAGCAGGTGCATCAGTATTAACTACAGGAGCGTCGGTGTTAACAGCAGGAGCTTGCTCTTCAACTGTCTCTGTTGCAGCAGCACCGTCGCCAATGTTACTAAAGCTTGACTTCTCTTCGTGCATAGACTTTTGCATATAGCCTAAGAATAAGCAAACTGCAAAGAAAAGTACAATTAAAGTCCAAGTAGAACGGGTTAAGAAGTTACCTGAACCTACTGAACCAAAAACAGTGTTTGAAGCGCCAGCGCCAAATGATGCGCCCATACCTGCGCCTTTACCTTGCTGCACTAGGATTAAAGCAATCATAGCGATAGCAATTAATAGTAAAACTACAATTCCAATTTCGTACATATTAAGTAAACGCCCTATTTTGCGTATAAAAAGCTTGCAAAATGATACAAGCAAAACAAGATTTTTTCAAGCACTTTAAGCGTTTTCACAGCCTGATTGATGAATAATTACATCGGCAATGCGTTGTGCTTTAGTGTGAACATCTCGTGCATCCTCGCCTTCGACCATGACACGTACTACAGGCTCAGTACCTGATTTACGTAATAATACACGACCGGTGTCCCCTAACTCTGCTTCAACTTCTTTTACTACAGCTTGAACTTTATCATCAGTTGTAACATCAAGACCTGCGGTTAGTCTTACGTTGATAAGATCTTGAGGGAACATGGTTAAGCCCTCAGACATCTCTTCAACTGACTTACCAAAGTACATACAAGCTTTAAGTACCTGTAGAGCAGATACAATACCATCACCGGTGGTTGCATGATGAAGTGAAATGATGTGACCAGAGTTCTCACCGCCTAAGTTCCACTTACGCTCAAGTAATTGCTCCATTACATAGCGATCGCCAACCTTAGCACGAGCAAAAGGAATACCCTCACGCTTTAGCGCAAGCTCTAGACCTAAGTTAGTCATTAAGGTACCAACTACACCACCTTCTAAGCGGCCACGCTTTTGAGTGTCTTTGGCAATAATATATAGTAGGTTATCACCATCACGGAGCACACCATTTTTATCGCACATGAGTACACGATCACCATCGCCATCAAATGCAATACCAAGATCAGCTTTTGTAGCTAGTACTTTAGCCTGCAAAGCCTCAGGGTGAGTTGAACCTACACCATCGTTAATGTTAGTACCATTTGGCTTATCACCGATGGTAATGACATTAGCACCTAACTCTTTGAAAACAAGTGGTGCAATATGATAAGTAGCACCATTTGCACAATCTAAAACAATGGTCATGCCAGAGAGGTTAAACTGACTTGCGAAGGTTGACTTACAATACTCAATATAACGACCTGGAGCATCATCTTGACGGAAAGCGCGACCAAAGTCTGAAGCATTTGCAAGATCTATTGACTCAGCATCTAAATACTTTTCAATTTCAAGCTCAACTTCATCTGGAAGTTTAGTGCCTTGAGCTGAGAAGAACTTAATACCATTGTCAAAAAATGGGTTGTGAGACGCTGAGATCACTACACCTAAATCAGCTCTAAAAGCACGGGTTAAGTAAGCAACTGCTGGAGTTGGCATTGGTCCTAACATCACAGGTGACATGCCGCCAGCGGAAAAGCCTGACTCTAGGGCAGCCTCTAGCATGTAACCTGATAGACGAGTGTCCTTACCAATAATTACCTTACCGTGTTTTTTACCTAGAACTTTACCCGCAGCTAAGCCTAGCTTTACTGCAAAATCAGGGGTAATTGGGAATTGACCTACACGACCACGAACACCGTCGGTTCCAAAATACTTTCTATTCATTTATTTTTAAGTTTTGTTAAAAGTTATGTTAATAAATCTTGTAAATAGTTATGTTGTTAAACTATGTTGAAAATTAGTTTTCTAGCGTTAGCTTTGATAACGCTAGATTGAAAATTTATTTTTTAAGTTTCTTAAAGTCACGAATCGCATCACGCATATTGCGAAGACGTCTTACGATTGCCTTTGAGAGTTTAAATGGTTTAGTCTTACTTGACATAAACTGCCAAAAACCAATGGCAATAGCCACATCTGACACATCAGGAGTTCTTACTATCTGTACCGCTTTATTCTGCGCACAAAATAATGCTGTAGTTAAAGAGAGTACATGATTATCCTTCATGAAGCTATCTTCATTTGGGATCTGACGTGGGATGGCTACGCAAATAGGAAGTGCAAAGCTTCTAAAAGACTCTAAACGTCCTAAAACTTTAAGTTTGCTTGATACTGAAGCATTAACTACAGAGGGGTCAATTAAAAGACGTTTTCTGCTAATGCCTGCATTTAAAAGTGCATCAATTTTAGAAAAGAAATACTCAGAGATCATAGCCACAGCATCATCTGTTGACTCAATCTTAGTTTCAGCCTTGTACTGAAGACACACACAAACATCAGAATCTTTTACAAGATCAATTACACCTTCATGAGCTAATCCATCGGTGGTGATCACCATCGAAGCACCGGCAGCAATGGCTTGCTTTAAAGTGTCAAAAGAGTTGGAGTTAATAGCAACAGGTACATCAACTTTATTTAAGATAGCACCTAATACCGAGATCACACGAGTCTCATCAATGCCCTTACTACCTGCTTTAGCACCAACTTCTAAAAGCTCAGCACCAGCTTTTACATAGTTATCTGCTAATAACACAAGATCGTCAATTGTGCGCTCATCATTTTCAACAAGTGCAATTGTACCCATTACCTTAGTAAGGGTTAAATCCATGTCTTTATCATTAGGTAGTCTTAACTTCATACGTCATCCTTTTTATAAAGGCTTATAAAAAAGGCTCTTTAATCGGTACAAAATGTACTTTAGAGCCTTTTTTATCTAAAGCCAAAGGCTATTTATTCTCGTCTGACTTATCTAAAGCTGCATTGTCAGTAGAAGTATCTTTTGAACTAGTCTCTACTGTCTTATCAGCTTCAATTTTATCAGCGCTTACATCGCTATTTTTAACATCGCTACTATTAGATTCTACCGCACTTGCAGTAGTCTCTTTATTGTCCGATGTCTTGTTTTTATCATCTGATGAGTTATCTTTGCTCTTATCATCACTTGCCTTTTTAGGAGGTCTTACTTCTTTGTGATTCATTAAATCATCGATTTGATCAGCATCAATAGTCTCGTATTTTAAGAGGGCATCTTTCATGTTCTCTAAAACATCTTTATGAGACTCTAGAAGATCTTGAGCCTTCTTATAGCAAGAGTTGATGATCTCAGCTACTTCCTCATCAATAATTTTAGCTGTCTCTTGAGACATTGAAATCATTGAAGTAGATGATCCACCTAAGTAAGCATTAGACTCGTTATCCTTTTCATATTGCATAGGAGGTAAACGCTTAGAAAAGCCCCAACGGGTGATCATGTTACGAGCAATTTGAGTAGCTCGCTCAATATCATTAGAAGCACCTGTAGTTACGGCATCAGTGCCAAACATCATCTCTTCAGCGATACGGCCAGCAAATAATGTAGAGATATTTGACATTAAACCAATGCGGCTTTGTGAAACCTTATCTTGCTCTGGAAGATACATAGTTACACCTAAGGCGCGTCCACGAGGAATAATTGATACCTTGTAAACTGGATCATGTTCAGGTACTAACTTACCCACAATCGCATGACCTGCCTCATGGTAGGCAGTGTTTATCTTCTCGTGCTCATTCATCGCCATTGAACGACGCTCAGCACCCATTAGAAGTTTATCCTTAGCCTCTTCAAACTCGTTCATGCTTACTTCACGCTTGTTATGACGAGCTGCATTTAAAGCTGCCTCGTTTACAAGATTTGCAAGCTCAGCACCAGAGAAACCAGGAGTACCACGAGCAATGGTTGCAGTATCCACGTCCTTGGCTAAAGGAACCTTCTTTACATGAACATTTAAAATTTGCTCTCGTCCTCGTACATCTGGCAAGCCTACTACTACCTGACGGTCAAAACGACCTGGACGTAGTAGTGCAGGGTCAAGCACATCCGGACGGTTAGTTGCAGCGATGATGATCACGGCTTCAAAGCCTTCAAAACCATCCATTTCTACTAGTAATTGGTTTAAGGTTTGCTCACGCTCATCGTGACCACCGCCCATGCCTACGCCACGCTTACGACCTACCGCATCAATCTCATCGATGAAGATAATGCAAGGAGCGTTCTTTTTAGCAGTAGCGAACATGTCTCTTACACGACTTGCGCCAACACCTACGAACATCTCCACAAAGTCTGAGCCTGAAATTGAGAAGAAAGGCACCTTAGCCTCACCTGCAATAGCACGAGCAAGTAATGTCTTACCAGTACCTGGAGGGCCTACCATTAACACACCACGAGGAATACGACCACCTAGTTTTGAGTACTTAGATGGATCTTTTAAGAAGTCTACTAACTCGACTACATCCTCTTTAGCCTCATCGCAACCTGCAACATCAGCAAAGGTAGTTTTAATTTGGTTTTCTGATAAAAGCTTAGCTTTTGATTTACCAAAAGATAATGGATTTCCCTTTGAGCCACCTTGCATTTGGCGCATAAAGAAGATCCACACTGCAATTAACAGAATCATTGGGAACCAAGAGATGAAGATTGAGAATAAAGTGCTTCTCTCTTCAGGCTTAGTACCAGTTGCTCTTACATTGTGAGTAAGTAAAGAGTCAATAATTGCAGGATCACGTAATGGCATTACGGTAACAAAGCGCTCACCGGTCTTTTTCACACCGTTAATCACATTGTCATCAAAAACCACTTCTTGGATTTGGTCAGAGTTTACTTCGCGTACAAAGCTAGTGTAATCTTGTACCCTACCAGAAGAGTCTGATGAGGTAAATGACTCAAATAAAGTCATTAAGATCACAGCAATAACTAACCAAAGTATGAGATTTTTAGTCATATTTACTCACTTAGTTCTTCATTGTCGTTAAATTCATCGCCTGGTGCTACACCGTTTAAAGGATGGCCTTTAAAACCAGTTGCTACCATATAAACCTCACGTGATCTATCACGTGAAGCATCAGGTTTACGTACTTTTACAGTCGTAAAATCCTGTCTTAATTCTTTTAAGTACTCTTGAGAGCCCTCACCTTGGAATACCTTGACTACAAAGGTACCACCAAGTCTTAACACACGACGAGCCATATCTAGGGCAAGCTCAGATAATAACATCGCACGAGGCTGGTCAATAGCTAAATTACCTGACATATTAGGTGCCATATCAGATAGTACTACATGAGCACCTACGCCAATCATTGAATACAGTTTTTTAAAGACTTCATCTTCTCTAAAGTCACCTTGTAAAAACTGTACATTGCGAATAGGTCTTATTGGCAGAATATCACAGGCAATCACGCGTCCTTCTTCACCAATGCATTTAATGGCATACTCTGACCATCCACCAGGGGCAGCTCCTAAATCTACTACAATATTACCGTGGCGGATTAAATGATCTTTTTGTTGCAGCTCTTCTAATTTAAAAGAGGCTCTTGAACGTAAACCAAGCTTATGAGCTTGCTTTACATATGGGTCGGAAAAGTGTTCCTGTAACCATCTAGTTTGGCTTGCAGATCTTTTCTTTGCTGGCATTAACTAAATCCTAAACAACTTTGTTATCTAAAGTATTTTCTAAAGTTTGAATATCTACTTTTTTATATTTAAAAAAATTCGATAATATTATACAATTTGCGCAAGACTTATGCGATCATCTAAGTGATAAGATCACGTATAAGATACGATTTTTTTTCTTATGTAGGTAATGTATGTCATTAAATTCACATCAGCGCCAATTTTTAAAGGCACAAGCTCATTCATTAAAGCCAGTGGTCTTACTTGGCAATGACGGCTTATCTGAAAATGTTTTAAAAGAGCTTGATAGCTCAATTGAGCATCACGAGCTAATTAAAGTACGTCTAAACGCAGGCGACACTCGTAAAGAGCAAGCAACTGAGGCAGCTACTGCAGTTCACGCAGAATTAGTATCTCTTTGCGGTCGTATTGCAGTACTTTTCCGTCAACGCAAGGATGACAGCCGTTTCATTCTACCTCGCTAAGCTTATTTAAGCCTTAGCCAACTTTTACAAAACAATTACAAACAAATCATGAAAAAGGCCTGTAGTTTTATTTACAGGCCTTTTTGTTTTAATTTGCTTTTTAAGCTAAGTGGTAATCAGTCAAACTATTACTTGTACTCAACTTTTACAACTTCGTAGCAGATAGTGCCCTTTGGGATCTTAATTTCAATCTCATCTTCCTCGCACTTGCCAAGTAAGCCTTTAGCAATTGGAGTTTTGTAAGAGATTAGATTGTTATCGATATCTGCCTCGTCCTCACCTACGATTTGATAGGTAGTCTCTTTTTCAGTATCAACATCTAGAACAGTTACAGTTGCACCGAAGATCACCTTTAAAGCACCGCCATTTGGTGTCTTTAACTTTGATACATCGATAACATTAGCTGATGCTAGCTTGCCTTCGATATCCTTAATACGGCCTTCGCACAAACCTTGCTCTTCTTTAGCAGCATCGTACTCGGCATTTTCGCTTAGATCACCATGGCTTCTAGCTTCTGCGATGGCAGCTACAATGCGAGGTCTTTCTACTGTCTTTAAGCGCACAAGCTCTTTGCGAAGTAACTCTTCGCCACGAGGAGTCATTGGAGTCTGATCCATTTTAAAAACCTCAAAATTTAAAAAGTAAAAAAATAACGCCTAACTTTCATTAGGCGCCTTATGGTGTATGACTATACTCTAAACTTAAAAATTCTTCAAGAAAAGAGCTAAGTCAAATTCTATTAACGTGATAAGTCGTCAAAAAACTTCTTCACGCCCTTTAAAAAGCCCTCTGACTTTGGCTTGTGCTTAGCAGCTGTATCTGTTGATTTTGCTGAGTCTTTATCCCCTGACTTACCATCTTCACCATTTAGACTTGCTTCAAATTGCTTTAATAAGTCTTTTTGATGATCAGTTAAGTTTACAGGAGTCTCAACTACAATCTTGCAGTACAAGTTGCCCTTAAATGATGAGCGGTATGACTTAACGCCTTTACCAGATAATCTCATCAACACGCCAGTTTGAGTTTCAGGCTTAATGGTAATGTTTACAGGACCATCTAAAGTAGGTACCTCAACCTTGCCACCTAAAGCTGCAGTTGTAAAGCTAATTGGTACATCGCAATATAGGTCGTTACCATCACGAGTGAAGATCTCATGATCTTTAACTTCAATTGCAACATATAGATCGCCTGCTGGTGCGCCGTTTAAGCCAGCCTCACCTTCACCTGACAATCTAATTCTATCGCCATCATCAACACCTGCTGGGATGGTGACCTCTAAAGTCTTAGTATCAACTACACGACCGGTGCCACCGCAAGTCTTACAGCCATCAGTTACAATGTAACCTGCACCTTGACAGTGAGGACAAGTCTGTGCGATAGTCATAAAGCCTTGGCGGATATGAACCTGACCTTGGCCATGGCAGTGAGGACAAGTAGTCTTCTTACCATTTTTACCAAGACCTGAGCCACCGCAGTCTTTACACTTAACATAGGTCTTAACATTAACCTTCTTCTTGCAGCCTTTAACTGCTTCTTCTAAGGTTAGAACTAATCTAATTCTAATGTCACGACCAGGGATCTCTTGAGGACCTTGTGAACGGCCACCAAAACCACCACGACCACCGCCGAAGATATCACCAAACATATCTCCGAAGATATCGCTAAAGTCAGCGCCACCGCCACCAAATGGGTTACCGCCACCTGCTTGAGAGCCATCGGCACCGGCAAAGCCGTATTGATCGTAAGCTGCACGCTTTTGAGGATCAGATAAAACCTGATAAGCCTCATTGATCTCACGGAACTTCTCGCCTGCGTCAGGATCTTTATTTCTATCAGGGTGATACTTAATTGCTAGACGCTTAAAAGCACGTTTGATGGTTGCATCATCGGCGCCTTTCTCAACACCTAGAACTTCATAGTAATCACGTTTTGAAGCCATAATACCCTCTATTTAAACTAACAAAGGCAGGTGGGGGTTATCCCCCACCCACCTTTAACTAATCTTTATGATTTAAGATTATTTCTTGTTGTCGGTTACGTCTTCAAACTCAGCATCTACAACATCGTCGTCCTTCTTAGACTCTTGTTGTTGCTGTTGGCCTTGAGACTGTTGAGCTTGCTGTGCCTGAGCTTGAGCTTGGCCTGCCTGCATTAAAGCAGTTGCAGCTTCCATTAAAGCCTTTTCAGCTTGCTCAATCTTATCCTTATCATCGCCACGAGCTGCTAACTCTAGATCTGCAACAGCCTTGTTAACCTTGGTCTTATCAGCATCAGATACCTTATCGCCTAAGTCTGATAACTGCTTTTTAACCTGGTGAACAGTAGCATCAGCGCGGTTACGAGCGTTAGCTAATTCCTCAAACTTCTTATCATCAGCTGAGTGCTCTTCTGCCTCGCGAACCATGCGCTTGATATCGTCGTCTGATAGACCTGAAGATGACTGAATAGTGATCTTCTGCTCTTTACCAGTCTTCTTATCCTTAGCTGATACGTGGATTAAACCATCAGCATCGATATCGAAGGTAACTTCAATCTGTGCCATGCCACGTGGAGCTGGCTCAATGCCTTCTAGGTTGAACTGACCTAGTGACTTGTTGTCAGCTGCTCTCTTACGCTCACCTTGTAATACGTGAATGGTAACAGCAGGCTGATTATCCTCAGCAGTTGAGAATACCTGAGACTTCTTAGTAGGAATAGTAGTGTTCTTCTCAATTAGAGTAGTCATAACACCACCTAAGGTCTCGATACCTAATGATAGAGGGGTAACGTCTAGTAATAGAACGTCCTTCTTATCACCAGTTAAAACACCACCTTGAATTGCAGCACCGATAGCAACTGCTTCATCAGGGTTTACGTCCTTACGAGGCTCTTTACCAAAGAAGTCAGCAACTAACTTCTGAACCATTGGCATACGTGACTGACCACCAACTAAGATTACATCGCTAACCTCTGATGGAGAAAGACCTGCATCTGATAAAGCAGTCTTAACAGGATCTAAGGTCTTGCTTACTAGATCTTCAACTAATGACTCTAGCTTTGCACGAGTGATCTTGATGTTCATGTGCTTAGGGCCAGTTGCATCAGCGGTGATGTATGGTAGGTTTACATCAGTTTGCTGTGATGATGACAACTCGATCTTAGCCTTTTCAGCTGCTTCCTTTAAACGCTGTAGAGCTAAAGGATCTTGACGTAAGTCAACGCCTTGCTCGTTTTTGAACTCTTCAATTAAGTAGTCAACGATACGGTTATCAAAGTCCTCACCACCTAAGTGGGTATCACCGTTAGTTGCTAGAACCTCGAAGGTCTTCTCACCGTCAACTTCATCGATATCAATGATTGAGATATCGAAGGTACCACCACCTAAGTCGTAAACAGCAATCTTCTGCTCACCCTTAGCTTTATCCTCACCATAAGCAATAGCAGCAGCGGTAGGCTCATTGATGATACGCTTTACGTTTAAGCCTGCAATACGACCAGCATCCTTAGTTGCCTGACGCTGTGAATCGTTGAAGTATGCAGGGCAGGTAATAACAGCCTCGGTTACTTCCTCACCTAAGATATCCTCAGCAGTCTTCTTCATCTTCTTTAGAACTTCTGCTGAAATCTGAGGAGGAGCTAACTTCTTGTCATCAACCTCAACCCAAGCATCGCCATTGTCAGCTTTTGTGATCTTAAATGGCATAATGCCGATATCACGTTGAACTTCTTGATCTTCATAACGACGACCAATTAAACGCTTAATTGCAAATAAAGTGTTCTTAGGATTAGTTACAGCCTGACGCTTAGCAGCATCACCTACGATGATCTCGCCATCTTTAGCATAAGCTACGATAGAAGGAGTAGTACGACGACCTTCTGAGTTCTCTAGAACACGAACCTTGTCGCCATCTAGAACTGCAACACATGAATTAGTAGTACCTAAGTCAATACCAATAATCTTGCCCATTTTTATGTTTCCTCTTTAAAATTCTTTAAGCTAGATTTTTTTATTTTCTCTAGCCTCTTTCTTAACTATTTCAATAAATGGAGTCGAAATTTTTAATTTCAAGACTATGCTTCAATATTTATTGTATTTTTTTTCTCTTCAGGGTTTTCTTGAGGTTTCACACCAGCAGGAGCACCGCTTGAAACAATAACCATAGCAGGACGAACTACACGACCGTTTAAGGTGTAACCTTTTTGCATTACATCCATGACGATGTTTTGTTCAAACTCAACAGATGGTGCCATTGAAATTGCCTGATGAAGGTTAGGGTCAAATGCTTGACCTTTAGGATCAACTGGCTCTACACCAAAGCTCTTTAACTCTTTTAAAAGTAAAGTAGTGGTGTTTTCAACGCCTTCGATGGTTGGCTTAATTGCAGGATCTTCTTTATTAGAGTGCTTTAGGGCAAGCTCTAAAGAATCAACTACAGGAATTAAAGCCTTTAAAATCTTCTCATTACCGTATTTGCGCTCACGCTCAACGTCAGCTTCAATACGTTTCTTTTGATTTTCACACTCAGCTAAAGCACGGATGAACTTTTCAGTATCAGTCTTGTACTTAGCCTCTAATTGAGCTACCTGAGCTTTTAACTGCTCATTAGCTGCCATAAACTCTTTAGGATCAAAAGCACTCTCTTGAGTATCAGCTTGAGCCTCAGTTTCTGCAGCATCGTCTGTTGCAGTCTCTTCTTCTTGAGCTTGAGCATTTGCCTGCTCTTCTAGCTCCTGCTCTTGTTGCTCGTAAGCTTCTTTTTCAGCCTGAGCTTTAAGTCTAGCCTCATCAATAGCTTGCTTAATTTGATTTTCTTCAGTTTGCATATTGGTCTCTATATTTAAATTCAAAAGAATTAACGTTGTTACTTATATGGGGATAGCCTTTTTAAATTTCAAGCAAAGAAATTAATAAATTTCAAAATTTTCAAAATTGTGTTTTAAAGCTATTGGTGCAAATGTATTTATGAAAACTTGTGCGCAAAGTGTGGTGCAAAATGAGATATAGGGCAAGTTTTGTCAAAAAAAGTTATTTTTCATGACGTTTTTGTCAAAATACTTTGCTTTTGATCACGCACTTTAGCGTGCTAAATCGCTATGATACGCGACTATTATTAACAAACACGTCTTGCTCCATGCAAGATCAACATTAGCGTAAGGTTACTACTTGTCAACCACCCACCGCTTAAAGCTACGCTTTTGAAGCGGGGGCTTCACAGCCTAGTTGACTAGACTAAGTGCTTAGAGCACTACGTTATTTGAGAAATTGATATAGGTACCTACAGATGTATCGTCT
>Ga0256404_1005286_pt1 | contig 23069 bp, 22 predicted proteins | sample RumenRJG_01DNA_FD_185990 | JGI IMG/M metagenome (GOLD analysis project Ga0256404, IMG submission 185990) | Bovine rumen microbial communities from Lethbridge, Alberta, Canada - RJG_01 | ecosystem: Host-associated > Mammals > Digestive system > Stomach > Rumen | place: Canada: Alberta | collected... | reverse complement strand
CAGTAGAATCCCAGTACAGCATCTTCAGCTTGCTATGATCCTTGTTGCAGAACAGGAATATGGAATTATCAAAGACATTCATATGCAGTCTGTTCTGCACCACTGCAATATACCCGTCAATTCCCATACGCATATCTACCGTTCCAGTAATCAGATACAGCCGGACGTCATCTCTTACCAGTTTCATAATCAGATCCCCAGAAGCCTGCGGAGGTCATCCGTACTTCCACAGATGTTAACTCCATTGATCTCAACCCTGATGAACTCACTAGTGTGATCGGTAACTGTGACCGGAAGCACTTCATAACAATCAGAACCGCAATCATCGACGGCTTCTCTCTGCTCACGGCGGAGGTGCCAGTAGAATGCATCATAATTGAACCCTTTCTCTTTGCAGTAATCCTTGATTGTTTTCCCGCTCTGCTGATACTCCGTCAGAAACGGGAGCCACCATTCATGAGTATGAATATCTTTTACCATGATCCTTCTCCTTAGCCTCTCTCCAGGATAGGGTCTTCGGCAGCCTCCAACAAGTTGCACTCCTATTGACGCTTACATTAGATTGGAACTCGCGCCCCAATTCGCTGCGTTTTTGCATTTGATGAAGATGAGATCAGGAAATTTACTTTTCTCTATTCAGAGAAAGAACCAGCCCGGAAAGCGGAAAGAAGACTGCGGAAGAACTATCCGGAAGCTGAGTATCTCGTGATGAAAGGCTATGGACATTGCGGGTTTCAAATGGAAAGGCCGGAAGAATATGCTCAGCTGATGAGCAAAGAAGCATTCAGCAAAGTGGAAAGATCATGAAGTTCTATACCTTCGCAGATTATGAGAATCCCGTCATTCTGCTGATCTCGGGAACATGCTGCCACTGGACGATCTTCAGCGATGTGATCCCGCTTCTGCAGTAACTGGAATGGTCGGCATCGATGAACGATCAGAGTCAGCCGATCGGCAGGACTAAAGCTGTGAGGAGAAGGAATGATTTATTGTTTGAAAAGCTAACTATGATATTCTCCAGACAGAAGAATACCCGTGAAAACATGCCCTGGCCTCCATCTGAACATGGAGGAGAATCAATCCTGAATCGCAGGAACGCTGCATGAACATGCGGTATCACTGCATTCATGCATGTGAGAATGCGCAGGGGGTGAAGACAGCTATGAGAACAGCAGTTCACAGAACTTCCGGATTTCCTGCTTCTGCAGAAACGGTATTTTCTGAACTCCAGAAACTGCAGACGCTGCAGAAGGTGGCTGCTCCATGGGCTTCTTTTGTCCAGGTACAGCCAAACCAGGATACGTTCTGGAAAGCAGGAATCGATTATGCATTCCGCTTTCGTGTATTCGGATTTCTTCCGCTTGGAATTCATCGGATTCATGTCGTGCGTTTCGGATTGTCAGAAGGAATTTATACCGAAGAAAGAAATGATCTCGTGCCATTATGGAATCACGAGATCATTCTGTCTGCAGAAGATGAAAAGCATTGTCTGTATACGGATCATGTTGAACTCGATGCGGGCTGGAAGACTCCAGCTGTCTGGCTCTGAGCAGAACTGTTCTATGCACATCGTCAGCGCAGATGGACCCGATTGCACAGCCGCCGAATCTGAGATTTCCGGAGATGATGATCAATGAAGATGTCCTGTCTTCCTCAGTCGATTCACAAGAATGGGAAGCAGGATCAGCTGCAGGATAATGCCAGGCAGGGCATTGAGGAATCCGCCGGCAAGAAATGCCTGGAATGTGAAATGGGCTGCTCCGGTGCTGAGCAGTATGGTTTCAGCGATTCCCCATACGATGCGCCCGGCGATCATGCCTGAAATCAGAGAAAGATAAATCGTCTTCAGGTCTTTTGCTCTGGAACGATGGTAGATCATTCCGGTCACTGCACCATAGGCGGCAAGTTCAAAGGCCATGGCGATTGCATTCGGAAACATTGCCGGCATGCCGAATAAGGCGCTGCGAAGAAGCGGGCATAAGAAGCCGATCAGCGCTGCATAGCGGCCTCCGCATACATAAGCGGCGAGAAAGACCGGCCAGTGCATCGGCAGCAGCATCGCTCCGATGGCCGGAATCTGGAGCACCAGAAACGGCAGGATAAGTCCGAGTGCGAGAAGTATTGCAGAGAGAGTGAGTGTATGAACTTCTGCGGTCAAAATCAGGATCCCCTTTCTTCCTGAACATTCATGTTCTTGCGGACCAAGCAGCCTTCAGACTGCCTCGGGGCTTCGTGCCAGCAGTTATTGTATCACCTGACTGCGAAGATACGGAACGATGGTGCAGCATTTCCGGCCGAAGTGAGAGGCATCAAAAAGATCCTGGATTGCCCAGGACCTTTCATGCATGAATCTGCTATTCCAGTTTCTCGGCATGCAGAACCCGATGAAGTTCTTCTGAGGTCATCAGTCCTTCTTCAATGACTTTCTCGCAGAACTTCTTCCGGTCATTGCCGCATTCTGATGCAAGCTCAGATGCTTTCTCATATCCGATATACGGAGATAAAACCGTGGCATAGATCAGCGCATGTTCCAGATGTTTCCGGCAGCCGGCAAAATCTGCTTCCAGAAGATCAATGCATTTTTCCTGAAGCGTTCTTACTGCCTGATCCAGCACAGTCAGGCTTTCCAGCAGGCGGTCGGCGATCAGCGGCATGAACGCATTGAGCTCGAAGTTTCCCATCGAAGCAGCTGAGGTGATGGCACTGTCATCGGCGATCACAGCAAGCGCAGCTTGCGTGACCATCTCCGGGATGACCGGGTTCACCTTTCCCGGCATGATGGTGCTTCCTTCCTGAAGAGGTTTCAGATGTATTTCGCTGAGCCCTCCGTAAGGACCGGAATTCATGATCCGAAGGTCCGTGGAGATCTTGATCAGGTTGACCGCAAGTGCCTTGAGCAGACCTGATACTTCAACGAACACGTCGCAGTTCTGCGTCAGGTCCATCGGATATTCCGCTCTTGCAAGTCCGTATCCGGTAAGCTCCTGCAGATGATCCGTTACCCGGTACATATACTGTCTTGTCGTGTTATTCCGGTTTCCGACCGCGGTTCCTCCGAGATTGATCTGCCGGAGGCGTTCTTCCACTTTGTAGATCCGCCAGCGGTCCCGGGCAATTGCCTGGGCATAGGCACCGAATTCTTCTCCGAGCGTGATCGGAACGGCATCCATCATCTCAGTCCGTCCGAGCTTCACGACCCGGTCGTATTCCTGTTCCCTGCGCTGAAGACTTTCCTGCAGTCTGCTGCAGCTCTGACTGAGCGCCCGAACCAGACCGATGGAAGCGATTCGGAGCGCAGTGGGATAGACATCGTTGGTCGACTGGCCCATATTCACATCATCGAGTGGATGAAGATATACATATTCGCCAGGCTTATGGCCCATGTGTCTCAGGCCGAGATTGGCAAGCACTTCATTCACGTTCATGTTTGTCGTCGTTCCGGCACCGCCCTGCAGGGCATCGGCAGGAAATGCAGAACGGAATGATTGAGGATCACGCAGGATCTCATCGCAGGCAGAAATGATTGCCTCTGCTTTTTCTTCCGGCAGTCTGCCGGTATCCTGATTTGCCAGTGCGGCTGCTTTCTTCACGGTGATCATTGCTGTGATCAGTTCCATGCGTACCGGTCTTCCGGTTACCTGGAAGTTGGAAAGCGCCCGGGCAGTTTCAATTCCGTACAGACACTCTTGCGGAAGCTCCATCGAGCCAAGCAGGTCTTTATCTTCTCTGGTTCTTTCTTTCATAGGTCTTTGTGATTCTCCAGATAGGCAGAGATTGAAGGGAATGGTTCCAGACTCCGTCTCAGGATTCCCTGCATGCAGGCAATCGCAATGCCGTAATTCGTGATCGGAACACCGGCATCTTCTGCGCATGCGATCCGGTATTTCATTTCACGCTCGTTCAGCGTGCATCCTCCGCAGTGAATGATCATCCGGTAGGAGGAGAGATCTTCCGGAAATTCCGTTCCGCTGGAATAGCTGAATTCCGGTTCGACGCCTGTATAATTCCGGACCCAGCGGGGAATCTTGACGGACCCGATATCATCACACTGCCGATGATGCGTGCATCCTTCGGAAATGAGAACGCGATCTCCGTCTTTCAGCTGATCCAGTATACTGACTCCTTTTACCAGGGTCTCGAGATTTCCCTTATAGCGAGCCATCAGAATCGAGAAAGAAGTCAGAAGAATATCTTTCGGGGTATCTGCAGAAACCTTGGCAAATACCTGACTGTCCGTGATCACGATCTTTGGCTTCTTTCCGAGATTCTCCAAGGTTTCTCGCAGTTCATATTCCTTGCATACAATTGCGGTGGCATCTGCTTCAAGGATGTCGCGGATTGTCTGCTGCTGCGGAAGAATCAGTCTTCCTTTCGGAGCAGCTTTATCAATCGGAACGACGAGCACTGCAAAATCGGAAGGAGAAAGCAGATCTCCGACGATGCGGAACTTTTCTTCCGGGACATGATAGACCGAAGTAAGCAGTTCCCTCAGCTCAGGAATATGGTATCCCGTCGAAGCACTGACTTCGATCGCGGGAAAACCGATATTCTCAGGCAGAGAGACTTTCTGATTTTCTGGCATCAGATCATGCTTGTTCATCACGATGATGCATGGAATCTGCTTCTTCGCAATCCGGTTCAGAATTGCTTCGTCTTCCGGTGAAATCCCCTGACGCTCATCGATGACGAGCAGGGCAATATCTGTCTTGTTGAGAATCTGCCAGCTTTTATGAACCCGCAGTTCTCCAAGCTTTCCGGTATCGTCAAGCCCTGGGGTATCGATCAGCAGTACCGGGCCTAAAGGAAGAATTTCCATTGCTTTGTATACGGGATCCGTAGTGGTTCCGGACACTTCTGAAACCACCGCAAGATCCTGTCCGGTAATTGCATTGATCAGACTGGATTTTCCTGCATTCCGTTTTCCGAAGATGCCGATATGAACTCGTTCGGCATTGGGCGTATGATTCAGACTCATGATTGATTTCTCCCTTCGCTGTCAGAAGACTGACTGTCATCTTCCGGATCAGAGATCCTGTCGCTGTCTATTATACCAGCAGGATGCAGAAACAATTCTGTGCATGCGTGAAAACTCTGCATCTGAATCTGGAGCAGTCATCAGGTTTATGTACCTATAGACCATGTCTCAATTATGAGGCCAAGCACCGGAAACTTCCTGAAACAAGGCACTTTCTGAATTCTTTTCCGCTCTGCGGTGACAAAGCATTTTGATGCTTTCATGAAACTGAAAAGGACTGCCTCAGCAGTCCTCTGAAACCTCAGTGATTTTCAGGCGTCTGATCTTTCTTTTTCCGGAAGGTCAGGTGCTTTCCGGTCTTCTTTGAAATCATGCGGACAATCTGATAAAGCGCAAATATCAGCAATGCGAATGGCAGGATATAGATTGCTGCAATCAGAATCATCTGCAGGGCATAGACGAAGTTCTGCCAGGTTCCGGAAAGAGCTTCTTTCAGGCGGTATGTGAAATCAGAAGTATCCGGACCGCTTTGATCCGGGGAATAGCGCTGAACTTCATCAATCTCGATCGTGACAGTGGAATAGGCAACATCGGTATCCATGGAGCTTTTATCACTGCGTTTCTGGTTCAGCTCGGTCTGGACCTCGCTGAGCCTGCTGTCAATCGTCACCATGTCTTCTACAGTTTCTGCCTGATCGAGCATTTCCAGCAGACGCTTTTCCTGAGTTTCGAGACTCTCGATTTCAATGTCATTGTCATGGTACTTCTTGGAGATATTCTCCGTGCTGGAGGAACGGCTGGTTACTTTGCCGCTGTCTCCGGCAGTATTCATGAACGTATCAAAAGAATCTGTCGGAATCCGGGCGGTGATGTACATGCAGCGATTGCTGTTACGGACAGATGATCCGGTATACCAGCTGGTATCGCCATCATATTCATTCTGAGACTGAATGATGCCGTTCAGACTGCGGATCTGTTCGGTGATGGAAGATACCGTATCTTCATAACTGAGTGTTTCTACGGTAAGAGACCCGGTGTAGACAATCTTGTCACCGGTGATTTCAGAATTCTCGTCAGAAGTACCTGCGGTTTCTGAAGAGATCTCTGCTCCGCCTTCATACCCGTATTCCCCGTTTTCTGCTGCAGAATCAGCCGCATAATATGCCGCTGTATCCGAAGCTGCAGAAGATCTGCTCTGCCCGCAGGCCGCAAGTGAAACAGACACTGTGAGAACAGCAATGGTCAGCAGAAGCTTGGAACGATGATTTTTCATGGTAATTTCCCTCCCATATAGAAACAGCAGCGACGAAGAAAATGCTGCAGAAAAACTGAATGATTGTCGGATGGTCTCCCTTGTGAATTATTATAGCAGAAGCGATAGGGAGAGAAGGTGGACATGGAAAAACTGTGAATGAAATCGGATTGTTACCGGAAGCTTAAGGCTGAGTTTTCTGCAGAAGCTAAAAACGGATCCCGGAAAAGTAGCAGGCTTTGCTTACTGCTGTTCTTGCAGAGGATCCCCGGCCTTTCGGAAAGCGGGGCAGCGAAGAAGTGTGCACGCTGAATTATGCAGGCATGGAAATCAGGTATTCGGTGAAGAACGAAGAAACCATCATTGTACTCAGCATCTCATAACAGAAAAAAGATGTGCGGAGGTTCCGCACATCAGTTTTCCCACAAGTAAGAAGTCATCGACATGGATCCGAGTTCCCGGTATTCATTCCATGCTTTCACAGAGGAAGCTTCTTCGCCAGCGCCTGCAGCCACGAGCAGGGGATCGAAATGCTCAGCGGTAGGCATAGCTCGTTCCCAGCCATGAATATTCTGATAATTCAGCAGACCTTCCGAGTCCTTGCTCAGGATGCGATCCCGGATGGCTTCGTCAAACTGATTCGCCCAGCCATAGCCATTCTTCATATCCCAGCTGACCATGGACAGATTGTGAACGACATTGCCGCTGGCAAGAATCAAAGCACCTTCCTGCCGCAGCGGCTTCAGTTTTCTGCCGGTTTCATAAAGCTCTTCGGGAGAAGCAGCAACATTGATGCTGACCATGACAACCGGAATATCTGCCTCTGGAAACAGGTTGAATAATACGGACCAGACGCCATGATCGATGCCCCAGGAATTGTCCGCTTCAGCAATATTCCCGAGCAGGTTCAGAACTTTTTCAGCATATTCAATAGAACCCGCCGGTGCATACTTTACCTGATACAGTTCTTCCGGGAACCCGTACATATCATAGATCTGCGGATTGTCAGCAGCAGTTCTGACCAAGGTGCTTCTTGCTGCCCAGTGGGCAGATACGGCAATGATGACAGAAGGCCGTTTCAGTTCTTTGCTGAGTGTTCGCCATCCGGTTCTTGCCCGGCTGTTCTTTTCGATTGCGTTCATAGGGGATCCATGTCCTGTGAACAGGACAGGCATGAGTTCTGTATTCATAGATTGATACCTCCAGATGCTGATAGTCTGCCTCAGGTCATATCAGATGTAAATCACGCAGTTTTTTAATATATTGTCAGAAAAAGAAAAGAAGCTTCAGAAAGTGAAGCGCTGGAGGGAAAACGATGAGTGCAGATCACAGCAGAGTATATGATGCAGTATGCCTCCGCAGCATCCGCAGAGTTTCTGAGATATTCAGCGGAAAATGGTCCTATCTGGTCCTGGAACAGCTTCACATCGGAACGATGCGTTTCAGCGATCTGTCCAAGGCTCTGAATGTCAGCACGAAGTCCCTGACAGATACCCTGCGCCACCTGGAGAAGAACGGAATTATCTCAAGAACAGTGATCCCGACTGTTCCGGTCACGGTGCAGTATGCATTGACAGAAAAAGGAAGAGGATTCGACCAGGTTCTTCTTGCCATGAAGGCCTGGGAGAATGAGTATGATCACTGAAGGGATTCCGTTTTCAGCATGAGCAGGAACGAAACGAGAAGGAATCCGCTGCAGATCCAGATCATCGCATGACTCATTGAGGATGATAGAAAGCTTCCGAGTCCTGCTCCTAATGCAAAGACCGCAATCACTCCGAAATAATGCAGACATCTGACCAGCTTCTCGTTCTCATGAGTGCGCAGATAAATGGATAAGGCTTCCATGCCTGAACGCAGATTGCCGATGCACATTGTGCTGGCATACCCATAACCCGATATTTTCCGGAAGGCTTCTACCTGCATGGCACAGCAGAACGAAGTGAGGGCATTCGCAGCCAGATCCATACTTCCTGGCAAGAGACCGACCAGCAGCAGAATGACTGCTTCCAGAATCACGACAACCTGCCGCCAGTGGATTCTTCCTGTTCCTGCAAAGGACGCATGAATTCGTTCTGCCGCAAAGATTCCGGCTGAAAATGCAAGCAGAGGAACCAGGTATCTTAATCCGCCAGAAAGGTCTCCGGCAAAGAAGTGCTGGCTCATCAGCACGATATTGCCAGTCTGGGCATTGGCGAATACCTTGCCGCGGACAAAGTAGGAATAAGCATCCTGCATGCCGCCGGACAGGGTCAGAAAGAATACGGTGACCGGTGCTTCTGACATCTGTATGGATTGGTTGAAAGCAAGTCTTTCCATTCTGAGTTCTCTTTTCCGAGGACTTACTATAGCTGTCTATCCGGCTGCGCGCAAGGGAAGATTCCGGATTGAATGATTCCTGATCAGTTTCTTCTCTCTGCGTGATGTAATATGAATTGATTCTGTTAGAGGATGAATCTATGACACTTGTGAATCTGAAGTTCTATTCGCATTATCTCGGCATGGAGATGCCGATGACAGTACTTCTTCCGGATCGCCGTTTTAAAGATGGAGAACGGAAAGATCTGTATCCGGTGCTCTATCTGCTGCATGGCTATGCGGCAGATGAAACAAGCTGGATCCGCATGACGGAACTGGAGAGGTATGCAAAATATGCCGGAGTCATCATTGCGATGCCATGCATTCATCGCAGCTTCTGCGTCAATGCGGTTCATGGACTCCGGTATGAGGACTATATGGCGGAAGAAGTTCCATACGTGGTTCATGAATTCTTCCACGCTTCTGGAAGACGGGAAGATCAGTATATCGCCGGTGCTTCCATGGGCGGTTACGGTGCATTGAAGCTTGGACTGAAACATCCGGAAATATTCGGACACATAGCGGCGCTGTCAGCGGTGACCGACTGTTATGGAAAGGCGGAAGAAGGTGCAGGTATGATTCCGGTTCCGGATTTCCGGTCGTCTCTCGATGAGGTGTTCGGAGGCAAGGAGGCTTACTATGGGTCCGAAAATGATCTCTATGCGCTTGCTGATCAGCTGCAGGGGAGAATAGACATTCTGAAGCCGGCGGTGTTTCTTTCCTGCGGGAAGTCTGATTTTCTGTATGAAGAGAATCGGAAGTTTGCAGATTATCTGGCTCATCATACCGATCTTCAGGTTTCTTTCCGGTGTGAAGAAGGAGATCACAGCTGGGAGTTCTGGAACAGAGATCTTCCGGAGGTTCTTGCGGCGTTCGGGTTCATCTGCAGATAGAATAGCTGCAGAAATCGCATGGGAAAATTTGCATAAATTATGATCTCAAGTTTTGAGGTAAAAATGGAGAAAGCCGCATAACCAAGCAACTTTCTCCATTTTATCTGTGTGGTGTAATAGGCGATCTTCCGAAGCCGAACGCTAATATTTCAGCAGCCGGCGCATTTCCTGCTGTGTCTGGAATTTGCGATCAAGGCTGATATCGAATGCGCTGCCGCATTCTCTGATTACCTCATTGTAGAAGCAGAACTGATAATCTTTTTCGCTGATCGGAATGCGGCTGTATCTCCTGAGCGATTCCAGAAGCTGTCCGACTGGATATTTCTTCTTCAGCTTCAGATGCAGCAGCCGGATCAGAACAAGCGCTGTGAAGCATACGGTGAAGTGCGCAATAGGGTCAGAATACTGAGACGCATATTCACTGGCATAGCCAATCTTTCTGACATAAATGTCTTTTCTCTTTCCGGTTGTTTTGCCACGATACTTTTCACAGATCGTGAGGTACTGACCCTTAGGAGTGTTGGTAATACGCAGGTACATGAGATAGTCCTCCCGAGAGCCTTATATCATATCACCACCTAGAAAATATAATATGCTGACATAAAAATAGTGGCTGTTAAGCCACTATTGAACAGCTTCGATGATATGTGGTTCAAAACTCCGGAGCTTTTCCGTGCTTCTTCCGCAGCTCTGCGTGAACATGCAAGCATGATTTACGCTCAAGCTTTATAATAGACATAAACTGCTCAAAAAGACGGGGTACACGAAACTGTGGTATAATGCCTTTGCAGGAATGATATGAGAATCAATGCGTGAATGCATGGTTTTGTCTGGAGAAGCTTCTTTTCATGCGGAACTGATGACCTTAAGGCATTCTCTCGGAAACTGATGAGAAATTTCCAGGACAGAAAGAATTCTTTTCTGCGGCTTCTGGGAGGTAGCTGATTCTGAATACACGATTAAATGAAAAAGATCTTCTGGACGGTGACCTTAGAAAAGTATTTGGCCATTACCTGATTTCTTCAGTCAGCGCGGCATTTCTGATCGCCGTGAATTTTCTGATTGATACGATCTGCGTCGGTCAGAAGATCGGCGAAGGCGGAATCGCAGCACTGAATGTATCCGTTCCGGTAACCGGACTGCTCTATGCGCTTGGCTATATGTTTGCCTATGGCTCCAGCAATCTCTTTTCGCACGAAATCGGAGCGGGAAACCGGAAAAAAGCCAGAGTATACTATGGCACCGCATTTAAGACGTTAGCTGGAATTTCCCTCGTGATCATGATTCTGGGAATGGTGTTTGCAGAGCAGATTACCTGGGCTCTCTGCGATGGAGCATCATTTTATAAAGAGTCATACAGATATCTGTTTTATGTGTTTGCTTTTGCACCTTTTTACTGCCTGGAGACGTTTTATAACGTTTATATGCGCAATGATGGCAAGCCTGCGCTTTCGGCAATCGCGACGCTGGTCTCTACCAGCGTGAATATCGGTCTGGATTTTCTTCTGGTATGGGTGTTTCCTTTCGGGCTGGCAGGTGCTTCTGCAGCAACTGGCATCGGTTTGGTCTGCGGGTTCCTGATTGAATTTCTGCAGACGTTCCGCAAGGATTCTTCTCTGCAGGTGAACCGCTGCGGATATTCACCTGCCTATCTGAAGAAAGTCGTGATAACAGGTTTCTCAAGCTTTATCCGGGAGTTTTCACGGTCGTTTCTGGTTCTGATCATCAATATCGTTCTTCTGAATCTTGCCGGAGAAACAGCAGTAGCAGTATATGGAGTCATTGCTAATCTTGGCAATGTCGTCGTCTGTGCGCTTTCCGGTGTCTCGAATGCAATTCAGCCCGTGATTGCCGTGAATCTTGGAGCAAAGAAGCATGATCGGATTCACCGGCTGTTCCGGATGGGTTTGCTGACTGCAGCCTTCTCTGCATCTGCATACACCATCTATGCAGAAATACATCCGGAAATGCTGATCTCCATTTTTCTGGATCACCCGACACAAGAGCTCGTCGCCATGTGTATCCCCGGGATCCGGATCGTCTCTCCTGGTTATATTGCGGCAGGCATTACAACGGTATGCAATGTCTATATGGAAAGCACGCTCCGTCCGCGCAGCGCGGCGAGAGTTGCAGTTGTACAGGGTTTTATTTCGCCGATTGCATCTGTTCTGATCCTGGTGCCTTTTCTTGGAACTCAAGGTGTCTGGATTGCTTTTCTGATTGCGGAACTGATCAGTCTTGCCATTGCGATTCATACGGAAAAGGCCAGCCGGAAAGGGGTTCTTCCGGATGATGGAGAGTTTGCATAAGCTTTGCTTTACATAGCGGGTATCAGGAAACTGAATACATGGAATCATCAGAGATCCGCATCTGCTTTTCGAAGAGAGGGTTCAGATGCGAATGGATCCCCCATCTGAGAAGACAGATGCCGATCTTCACGGAAACAGAAAAATGAGGAGACCCAATCATGAGATTGCATTGGAAAGGAACCTATAACGGCGATGAGAATCGTCTTGCCCGCTGGGGTCATCCGGAAGGAGCAGTGGCCTTTCAGAAAGCAGAAACCCGCAGGAGCTGGCAAGGAAAGCAGGAATCCTTTCTGGATGGGTTTCATTCCTGCTGGTATCTGTCCTCTAGGAAACAGGAGCCCTGAGGCGGAATATATCGCTTTCTGATGCAGGGAAACAAAGGAAGGATATTGAACTGTAAAACGAGAATTGATATAATTCAGACGCGTTTGAAAAAGGTGGAAAGATATGGCAATTGAAGCAGGAGATTTTAAAACAGGATTAACAGTTATGGTTGATGGCGATCCGTGGGTCGTCCTCGATTTCCAGCATGTCAAGCCGGGCAAAGGTGCGGCAATTCTCAAGACCAAGATGAAGAACCTGAAGACCGGTTCCACGCAGGAGCGCAATTTCAACGCTTCCACGAAGTTCGAAGCAGCGCAGATCGAGCGCAAGCAGGTTCAGTATTCCTATGAAGCAGATAATACCTACTACTTCATGGATATGGAAACGTTTGAGACCTATGAGCTGAGCGAAGAGAAGGTCGGCTTCAGCAAATACTTCCTGATCGAAGGAATGAACGTCACCCTGATGTTCTTCGATGGCAGCGTGCTGGATGTATCTTTGCCTGATAAGGTTGAGCTCACTGTTGCAGAAACCTCTCCGGCAATCAAAGGTGCTCCGTCCACACAGACCAAGGATGCTACGACTGATACAGGTCTGACGCTCCGGGTTCCGCAGTTCGTGGAGCAGGGCGAGAAGATTCTGGTTTCGACCGCTGACGGAAAGTATTCTTCAAGAGCCTGAGTTCCAGGCTCTTTTTTATCATGAAGCAGAAAACAGTACTCATTACCGGGGGAGCCAGAGGGATCGGAAGGGCAATTGCCCTGGAGCTTGCTGCAGAGCAGTATCAGATTGTGATCAATTACCTGCATTCTTCGCTTGAGGCGGAAGAACTGCAGAATGAAATTTCTTCCCGTTATGGCGTTTCCTGCATGGCAATCCAGGCTGATGTCTCAAGTGAGGATGAGGTGGAGCAGATGTTCTCAGAGATCGATCAGAAGTTCGGCGGAACGGATGTTCTGATCAATAATGCTGCGGTGGATCTTTCCAACCTGTTTCATCTGAAGACAGCCGAAGAATTCCGGCGGACTATGGATGTCAATGTCATCGGCGCATTCCTCTGCGCAAAGCGGGCAGCTCTGCATATGAAAGAAGCAGGCTGGGGAAGAATCCTCAATATCTCTTCCACCAATGGCATGAATACGTATTATCCGATGTGCATCGACTATGATGCCTCAAAGGCAGCCCTCAATTCCCTGACTCATGATCTGGCCATGCAGTATGCACCGGAAATTCATGTCAATGCGATTGCGCCGGGATTCATCGGAACAGAAAGCGAACTGGATGGCTACGATGCAGAATTTCTGAAAGAAGAAACCGATAAGATTCTCGTGAAGCGGTATGGCAAGCCTGAGGAAGTTGCCCACCTGGTGAAATTCCTGATCAGCGATCAGGCAGATTACATCAATAATACGATTATCCGGATTGATGGCGGACAGGCCGGAAGTATCTGAAAAAGAAAAGGCAGGAATTCAGATTTCCTGTCTTATTTTCGGTTTCTGATTTTCGCAAGTGCCAGCAGGATGGAAAGCTTTCCGTATTCCGGAGTCATGCCGCCTTGCAGATAGAGCGTATAAGGAGGAATGACCGGCGCATCGGCGCTGAGCTCAATTGTGCTTCCCTGCGTGAAGGCACCGCAGGCCATGACTTCATCAAACGGATAGCCTGGCATCGGAGCGGGCAGCACATGCACATAGGAATCAATCGGAGAAGATTCCTGGATTCCCTGTGTGAAACTGACCAGGTTCTCCTCGGTTCCCAGTTCCACTGTCTGAATGATATCGGTACGGAATTCATCATAGCGCGGAGATACATTGCGGAACCCGAGCTTCTCCATCATATAAGCCGCAAAGACCTGTGTCTTCAAGGCACTGCTGACTGCTTTGGGAGCCATGAAGATGCCCTTGAAGAAGGAATTGTTCTGATTGAAATCCGCGCCGAGGTCCTTTCCGATGCCTGGAGAAGTGAGACGGTCAGCGACCATCTCGATGAGATCGCTTCTTCCGGCAACGTAACCGCCTGTAGAAGCGATGCCGCCGCCGAGATTCTTCATCAGCGAACCAACCACGAGATCCGCTCCGACATGGCCTGGTTCCTGCTTTTCGACGAGCTCGCCATAGCAGTTGTCAACCATGATGATGACCTCCGGATTGACTTTGCGGATTTCTGAGATCATATGGCCGATCTTCTCGATCGTGAGGGACTTGCGGTGGGAGTAGCCTCTGGACCTCTGGATTTCTGCCAGTTTCACATCTTTGCTCTTCAGACGTTCAATGATCGCAGATTCATTGAATTCATCATTCACGAGATCGATCTGCTCATACTTCACGCCGTTTGCTTTCAATGACTGAGTCGAGTCTCCGCAAAGTCCGATCATCTCCTGCAGAGAATCATAAGGAGTGCCGGTCAGCGAGATCATCGTGTCTCCGTATTTCAGCATCGAGGAAAATGCGAGATAGAGCGCATTGGTTCCGCTCATGATCTGCGGCCGCACCAGTGCATCTTCACACCCGAGCACGGTTGCGAAGATCTTTTCCAGCTTGTCTCTTCCGGTATCGTAGTTTCCGTAGCCGTTCATCTCGGCAAAATCAGTATAAGCAACCTGATTCTCGAGAAAGGCAGAAAGAATGCGGTCGGAATTGTACATGCATACCTCATCAATCTGTCCGTAGATATTCTTCAGATCGTTTTCAGACTGATCTGCAAGTGTCTTCAATTCTTCTGGTATCTGATCTATCAGCATTTTCTATTTCCTTCCGCAATGCCAGTCTATTATGAAACGAAAGCGCCGAAAAAGAAATGAGAAATATCCGGGAATGAGCTATCATGAAAACCGGAGAAGATCAGGATGACCATTGAACAATACTTCAGAAATCTTGCGTCGGCAGCGTTCGTGCCGCTGATTTTCTGGGCTGTGCTCGCAGTTTCGATGCATCAAGACCGCAGCCGCTACCGCAATACGATCTATCTGATGCTGGCTATGGTTTCCTCGCTGCCGTTTGCAGCAGCGCTGTTCGGGCCAGCGGAACAGATTGCGGCCGGAGTGATTTCTGCGGGAATTCTGATTCTGCTGCTGGCAGTACCGTATATGCTGATTGCCAATGGTGTCACGATGATTCGTAAAGAGGGCAGGAGGCTTGCAGATCTTCTGTCTCTTCTGATGGGAATTCTCGTAGGAACTGGTGAACTGAGTTTCTTTCTGTTCATTCTGATGCCATATCTTTCATCTGGAGCTTCTGGTACTGCCGGAAACATCTCAAAGGTCCAGATGTCGCTGCTTTTCATCGGACTGTCAGTGATTTATTTTTCACTGGTGTTTGTATCATTCATGTTTTATACGCGCTTCATGGGCATTCTTCCGATCCGGAAGGACTTCGATTGCTGCATCATCCTGGGCTGCGGACTTCTCGCGGGCGGAAAGGTATCGAAGCTTCTGGCAGGAAGACTGGATAAAGCCATTGAACTGTATCGCAAGGATCCGACGCCGCCGGTCATGATTCCTTCCGGCGGTCAGGGACCTGACGAAGCAGTTTCGGAAGCCTCAGCGATGCGGGACTACCTGATTGCAAATGGCATTCCCGAAGATATGATCCGCATCGAGGACAAGTCAGCGAATACCGAGGAGAATATCCGCAATTCGATGAAGATTCTGAATGCCTGTCCGGGGGATCAATATACCGCTGTCGTCACAAGCGATTATCACGTATACCGGGCTCTTCGCATCTGCAAGAAAGAAGGCCTGAAGTGCACCGGCATTGGTTCCCGAACAGCTTCGTATTACTGGCCCAGTGCCTTGATCCGCGAATTTGCAGCCGTGCATCGGGAGCCGAAGCATCTTGCCCTTCTGCTGGCCGGGTGGACTTTGATTCTGATTCCGTACCTGTATGCGGTTCTGCAGTAAAAAGTTCACCGGCAGGGCAGATTTTCTGATAGGATTCTGTATGGAGAAAAGGAGAGTAGAATATGGAAATTTCACCGCTTCAGAAAGAAAGACTCAAGTATGAACCGAAGCTGCCGGGAATGCTGAGACATGGCGTTTCCGAGATCAGCGTACAGGAGGGTGAAGCAACCCAGTCTGTTGCAGACCAGGAAAAGATCAAGGCACTGTTCCCGAATACGTATGGCAAGAAGGAAATCACCTTCGTCAAGGGAGCGAATACTTCCTCTGCCAAGAAGCAGGTCGTAGGCGTCATTCTGTCCGGCGGCCAGGCACCTGGCGGACATAACGTCATCAGCGGTTTATATGATGCCCTCAAGGCAGCCAGCCGTGACAATGTGCTGATTGGTTTCAAGGGAGGCCCGAGCGGACTGGTTAATGATGAATATGTAGAGTTCGATGATGCCTTCATCGATGCATACCGCAACACCGGCGGATTCGATATCATCGGTTCCGGTCGTACGAAGATTGAAACAGAAGAGCAGTTCAAGGCTGCAGAAGCAACTGCAAAGAAGCACGGACTGACCGCTGTTGTCATCATCGGCGGTGATGATTCCAATACGAACGCCGCAGTGCTGGCGGAATACTTCGCTGCTCACAAGAGCGGTGTTCAGGTCATCGGCTGCCCGAAAACCATCGACGGCGACCTGAAGAACGACGACATCGAGTGCTCTTTCGGTTTCGATACTGCAACGAAGACGTATTCCGAACTGATCGGCAACATCGAGCGTGATGCAAACTCTGCCAAGAAGTACTGGCACTTCATCAAGGTTATGGGCAGATCTGCTTCCCATGTCGCTCTGGAGTGCGCTCTGGAAACCCAGCCGAATATCTGCCTCATCGGCGAAGAAGTTGCAGCGAAGAAGATGTCTCTCAGCCAGATCGCTGACTACATCGCAGACTCTGTTGCCACAAGAGCAGAGAAGGGCATGAACTTCGGTGTTGCCATTATTCCGGAAGGAATCGTTGAATTCGTTCCGGAATTCGGAACGCTGATTGCTGAGATCAATGAACTGCTGGCTGGCGAAAAGGCAAAGGCATTCAATGAGCTTCCTTCCTGGAATGAGAAGTATGAATTCATCCGCAAGGGTCTCACCGAGAAGTCCTTCAAGGTCTTCGAGATTCTGCCAGAAGGCATTCAGAAGCAGCTGTTTTTGGAACGCGATCCTCATGGCAACGTTCAGGTTTCACTGATTGAATCTGAGAAGCTGTTTGCAGAGCTCGTTGCCAACAAGCTGGAAGAGCGCCGCAAGGCAGGAACCTATCATGGTTCCTTCAAGACTCAGCATCACTTCTTCGGCTATGAAGGAAGATGCGCATTCCCGTCCAACTTCGATGCAGATTACTGCTATTCCCTCGGCTATAACGCATTCATGCTGATCCAGTATGGCTATACCGGATATCTGTCCAAGATCTCCAATCTCTCGAAGCCGGCTGATCAGTGGGTTGCCGGCGGCATGCCGATCACGAAGATGATGAACATGGAACGCCGCAATGGCGAAGACAAGCCGGTGATCCGCAAGGCACTTGTCGAGCTCGACGGCAAGCCGTTCAGATATTTCGAAGCACATCGTGCAGAATGGGCATCAGAGACCTGCTACACCTATCCGGGCGCAATTCAGTACTACGGACCGTCTGATGTGTGTGATCTTACCACGAAGACGCTCGCTCTCGAAAAAGGAGAATAATCAGGAACAGAAGGAGAACTCAGTTTCTCCTTTTGTTATGCCCGCATGAGCCAGCTGCATAAAAAAACGGAGAGCGCTTCTCCGTTTGCGTTCCTGCGAGGATTCAGTGCATTCTTTCTGCTCTGGGCGGATTTCGCTTTTCCAGAACCGTGATGGATTCAATATGAGGGGTATTCGGGAACATGTCATACGGGATGATGGTACGCACGTCGTATGCCTGCTTCAGGACTCCGAGATTCTTGCCTAACGTAGCAGGATTGCAGGAGACATAGATGATCTTCCGGATCCCGGAAGTCAGCAGGGTTTCCAGCATCCGGTCTTCCATGCCGGACCGGGGCGGATCTGCCAGCAGCGTATCAACTGGTTTCCTGACCAGGATCTTCTGCAGTTCTTCCGCTGCATCTCCGCACCGGAACGAAACATTCTCAATATGATTCAGCTTTGCATTGGCCTCAGCATTCTCGATGGCCTGGCTGACAGAATCGATGCCGATGATCTCTTCTGCTTTCTCGTGTGCAGCCAGAGACATCGCACCCACGCCGCAATATGCCTCTAACAGGGTTGTGCATGGATCGATCTTGGCAACCGCCATACGGTAAAGCTCCGAGGCCTGCTCAGCATTTCTCTGGAAGAAGGATTCTGCTGAAAGACGCAGGGCAAGACCATTCATCTGAACCGTGATATACGGATCTCCTGCCAGAACTTTCGATGCCGTTCCGAAGATCGTATGTGTCTTTCTGGCATCGTTGACAGACTGGACGACGCTGCACATGCCGGGAATCGAAGAAACCTGCTCGATGAACTGAGGCGGCAGCGTATCTCTGCCGGTGATCAGCGCACACTGGAAGGATCCCTCAATACCTCTTAACACCAGATACCGCAGCCCATGTTCATTTTCAAATGCATGGATGCCAGCATCTTCTGCATAGCTCAGAATCTGGTTCTTCACATGATCCAGTTCTGGTGTATGCATTGCGCATTCGCCGATTGCGACAAATTTATTCGAGCCAGGCTCGTACATGCCGGCCGCAAGATGCCCGCGGATCGTTCCGGCTGGCAGCTTGCAGGAAGTGCGGTAATGCATCGAATGCGGAGATGGATGCACTTCCCGGACTACTTTATTTCTGATCTTCCCGTATTTCCAGAGCGCTTCTTCCAGCAGCTGTTTCTTGTACGCGAGCTGCGCGGGGGCTTTCATCTGCAGAAGCGGACAGCCGCCGCAGCGGTTCAGATACGGGCAGATCGGCGCGGAGATCCGATCGTCTGAGCGTTTCAGAAGCTTCACGAGTTCTGCTTTCGCATACCGTTCATGATCTTCCGTGATCTTCACTTCTGCAGTCTCGCCAGGAAATACGCCAGGACAGAATACGGTTTTGCGGTCCAGGTAGCCGATGCCTTCTCCGTTGATACCGAGTTTTCGAAATTCGAGTTTCATAATTACCTCAGGAATGCCAGATTCATATCTGAGCAGAAGTTATCAAGACTATACAGGACATACACATCCTGATCGTCTTTCAGAAGATCGGAGACCGGACTGTGATAATAACGCAGATCAACCAGTTCAATCTCGCTGTATTCCGTTGCCAGAAACGGAATGAGAATATGGGAATAGCTGTCTTTGATCAGCAGGGCTTTCCTGCCGTTTGTCACATCAGTTCTGATGTCAACATAGGCATGATTGCCATCCACATAGTAAGTATACTTGTCTTTTTCATTCAGGCGATCCTTGCTGTAGAGACTGTTTTCCGTATGTTCATTGTCATAGTTCACAGTGACATTCTGTTCTCCGCTTTCCGGCGTGATCGTATAGATGCTGTCAGGCTTAGTCCAGAATGCCCCGGAACGGGAATACATCGTTCCTTCAAAGGAATCGCTTGCCAGCGTATACGTGAAGCGGTTCGGGTCCTTGTTCAGGACATTTCTGCAGATGGCGGCATAGCCCATATAAGCACCGGATTCATTCCAATGATGGTCGGTATGGAAATACATGCTCGGGCTCGGATCAGTGTGCTGGGTGAAATTGATGAAGTTCTGATCCGGGAACTTCTGAGAGATCTGGTTCAGCAGCGCTTCCTGATCCACATTCCACGCCCCGCCCGGAAGATCTGTTTCAGCACCCCAGGCAGCGGTAGGTACCAGAAGAATGTTGATCTTGATGTCATGGTTCTTCGCAAAGGTACTGACCTGTTCGATGTTCGATTCCAGATTCTTCTGATTCACATCCTGAAACGTCCCGATCAGGCGGTGTTCTCCGGCATAATAGACATTGTTATTCTCGATTGCCAGGGCAGCTCTCTTCACTCCGGACTTCAGCTCAATCCAGGCATCCCGGTGCACGAAGTGATCGCTGAACCATGTTTCAAAGTCATCATCGAACTTTCCGCTGAAGATATGAGAAACACTGAGCTCCGGTGCTTTCGCCAGCGTCCGGTTTTCGTTGTAGGAAACTTCTGCTTTCGGGGCCCACGCATTCCAGATCCCGAAGATCCCGATGAATGCCGCAAAGCAGCCGATCGTCAGATTTTCAATCGTTTTCTTCTTCATCGCTCATCCCTCAGAACCTGAAATACAGAAACGGATTGTAGCTGGCATCCACAATGAAGGCGGTGCACACAGCAAGTCCTGCCACCGTCAGCACCGGCACCAGCACTTCTCCTTTTTCTGTATTCAGAATGTTCCATCCTGTCTTTGCGATCGGCGTGCATGCAATGGTACTGACGATCAGAAGAACCATGTTATCACGGAGATAGAACCATGCCCGGCCATCTGCCAGCACTCCTGAAGCGAAGAACAGACTGGAAAGATATCCGCCGATCGCATTCAGATCCGTGAAGGCAAACAGCACCCAGCCGATCAGGAAGACGAAGATCGTATAGACATGCCGTACCCAGCCTGGCGACTTCTTCAGCCATTTCAGCAGGAACAGCTTCTCCATGATCAGAATCACTCCGTAATAGACTCCCCATAGGACAAAGTTCCAGGAAGCTCCATGCCAGAAGCCGGTCAGCAGCCAGACGATCATGATATTGATCAGCTGGCGCTTCAGACCATGTCGGTTTCCGCCAAGCGGAATATAGACATAATCGCGGAACCAGAAAGACAGCGTCATATGCCATCTGCGCCAGAATTCCGTGATGGAATCGGAAATATACGGATAATTGAAGTTCTCCGGGAAATCAAAGCCGAGCATTTTGCCAAGACCGATGGCCATATCCGAATATCCGGAGAAATCAAAATAGATCTGGAATGCATAGAGGATGATGCCGAGCCATGCGGTGAGCACGGAACGCTCACAGACCGGCAGCTGGGAGATCGTCTCGAAGACCTGTCCGGCATTATTTGCCAGCAGCACCTTCTTGCACAGGCCGACGATGAACCGGCGGGTGCCATCATAGAAGCTCTGCCTGCTCAGCGTGCGATGATCCAGCTGCTTTGCAACGTCGACATAACGCACGATCGGGCCGGCAATCAGCTGCGGAAACATGCAGACATAAGCACCGAAGGAGACCAGGCTCTTCTGGGGATCCGTCTGTTTCCGGTACAGATCGATCGGATAGGACATGGTCTGGAACGTGTAGAAACTGATGCCGATCGGAAGGCTCAGCCTGAGAATCGGAAGCGAAAGCCCGAGATGGTTCAGATTGGATGCGAAGAAGTCCCAGTATTTGAAGAACCCGAGCAGAGCAAGATTCACAACGATGCATCCAACCAGAAAATGCTTTGCTTTCTTCCGGTCAGAATCCCTGTAGCGGGAAATGAAATTGCCGAAAATCCAGTTCATCAGGATCGAGAAGATCATGACCAGGACATATACCGGTTCACCCCATCCATAGAAAAACAGGCTGACAAGCAGCAGAACGAGGTTCCGCCACCTCATCGGCACGAGATAATAGACTGCCAGAACAATCGGCAGATATGCAAACAGAAAGGTCAGACTGCTGAATACCATAGGTCCCTCACAACGAGGACCATTATACCGTTTAATCCTTCTATGCGCGCTTTGTTTTGCTCGATTCGTGTGCTACTATTTTGCCGGAGAAAACAGCAATGAAACAGAAACGTGAATTCCCGTCGGTGACGGTGACGAAGAAACAGGAGTTTTCTATCAGAAACGGTCATCCATGGGTGTATGAAGATGAACTGACGCAGTATCCGGAACGAGTGGAAAATGGCTCCCTGGTCGATGTATTCGGGCAGAAGGGGAACTATCTTGGAACTGGCTTCTGGTCCGGATCATCTAAGATCCGGATCCGGATTCTGGATCATAATGCCAACGAGAAATTCGATGAAGCATTCTTTGCACGCCGGGCTGGCTATGCCATCAGCTATCGCAGAGATGTCATGGGTGATGATTTTTCTGCCTGCCGCTTAGTCCACGGCGAAGCCGATGGACTGCCTGGTCTTACCATTGACCGGTATGGCGATCTGCTCGTCAGCGAAGTGCTTTCGTATGGCACCGATCTGCATAAGAAGACGATCTATGAGGCGATCGTGCATGACCTCGAGGCTTCCGGAGAATCGATCCGCGGGCTCTATGAACGCAATGAAGGAGAACTGCGGAAGAAAGAAGGCCTGGAACAGTATAAAGGCTGGTATGACCTGGAAGGAAAACCTCATCCGGATTCCGTGATTACCGAGATCACCGAAAACGGCATCCGGTATGAAGTCGATGTCGAGAATGGCCAGAAGACCGGGTTCTTCCTGGACCAGAAGTACAATCGCCTGGCCGTCAGAAAACTGGCTAGGGGAAAGAACGTGCTCGACTGCTGCACGCATACAGGCTCTTTTGCCTTGAATGCCGCGGCCGGAGGCGCAGCATCCGTGACCGCGGTCGATATTTCAGATACTGCTCTGAAGATGGCAGAAGCCAATGCGGAACGCAATGGCATGAAAGACAAGCTGTCATTCGTGCAGGCAGATCTTTTCGATCTTCTGCCGCGGCTGATCGAGGAACATGCGCATTACAACTTCATCATTCTCGATCCGCCTGCCTTCACGAAGAGCCGCAGAACGTTCCAGCATGCAAAGAGCGGTTATCAGAAGATCAATACGATGGCAATGCGCTTACTGCCAAGGGGAGGATATCTTGCGACGGCCTCCTGCAGCCACTTCATGCCCACTGAGGAATTCCGCGAGATCCTGAAAGTTTCGGCCCAGGAAGCAGGAGTCACTCTGAGAATCATTGAAGAACGTCACGCTGCCCCCGACCATCCGGTCATTGCGGCGATTCCGGAAACCGATTATCTGAAATTCTTCCTCCTTCAGATCCTCTGAATCGTACCCCGTCAATCATTGCTTTTCCTGCTTTTCCGGGAAAAGCTTTTCGTTTCACGTTC
>Ga0256404_1005285_pt1 | contig 23075 bp, 22 predicted proteins | sample RumenRJG_01DNA_FD_185990 | JGI IMG/M metagenome (GOLD analysis project Ga0256404, IMG submission 185990) | Bovine rumen microbial communities from Lethbridge, Alberta, Canada - RJG_01 | ecosystem: Host-associated > Mammals > Digestive system > Stomach > Rumen | place: Canada: Alberta | collected... | reverse complement strand
AGATTCTCTAACAAAAGATGAAAGAACAAAAATTGTTGCAAAATTTTGTGAAACTATAAAAAAAGCAGGTTATATACCAATGGTTTATACAGGGAAAAACTTTGCAATGAATAATTTGGATACGGAAATTTTATCTAAGTATGATTTTTGGATAGCACATTATACAGGGGCAAATCAAGATAATCCAGAAGAAAATAAAACAGACTATTCTGGTAATTATACTATATGGCAATATACATCAGAAGGGACAGTAAATGGAGTACAAACAACAGTTGATAGGAATTTGTGCTATAAAAACTATTGAAAATTTTATTTTTTTGATGTATAATTTATATGTTAAAAATTACCAAAAATAGTATAGAGCAAACTAATAAAAGATAAAATAAAGAATAATAAGGGGGAAAATTTAGAATGAAAAAAACAAACCAATTATTTATTAAAATAGTATTAATTTTTATTGCTGTTTTAGGGATAAAAGTAATGTTTTCAAATGAATCATATGCATTAACGCAACAAGAATATAAAACAAAAATAGAATCAATACTTGCAACATGGGAGAATAAAAAATTTAATGATAGTACATATTACGATGGACACAATTCATTTTATAATTGCACTAAATGTGGTAAAGGTGCATGGGAATGTTTAGCATTTTCAAGATATGTATTAAATCAATTTTATGGATGTTGTGATTGCTGTGGAAATCTTACATCATTATATACAGATAGTATAAATAGTGTTAAAGACATAAGAGTAGGAGATGGATTAAGATACAATGGAGGAGCTGGTTATAACCATTCAATAATTATTATAGATACAGATCAAGTTGGAAATACTGTACAAATATTGGAGTGTAACCGTATATATGATACTCACCTTGTAACACAAAGAACAGAACCTTTTAGTGAAATAAAAAATTGGTTAAATGGTTATTTAGTTAATCGTGATGGAGAATCAGGCAGAGCATATTTAATAAGATCACCAGGAAATAGTGTATTAACTATTAAGGGAGATTATGAAGCGCCTGCTGTGCAAAACTATATATTAAATGCAAAATCTGCAACAACAAATAGTATGGATGCAAGAATTTGGGCAACAGATAATGTTGGAATTAGAGATGTTGGAATTAGAATATGGCAAAGTGGAAAAGACCCATCTACAGGAAAAGTAAAAACTTTAACATCTAAAAATTCAGATGGATATTATAACGCTACATTTACTACAAGTGAAGTAACAAAAGGTACAACAGTACAACCAGGAAGCCTAGTATGTGTAAGATTTTGTGTAACAGATACATCAGGAAATCAAACAATAAAAGAATTAGACGATATGGCATTTGCAGGGAAAACCGATTTAGGAAACTTTACAGCAAGAATAGTACCAAAAAGTAATACAAATTTTGCTGTAGGATTATCTAGTACAGAAAAAGATAATTTGGGAAATAATTTCTTAAAGTTAAAAACGAAAAATCTAAGTGATACCACACAAATTTGGAAATTTGAAAAACAATCAGATGGTTCATATAAAATAATGAATTTGTCTCGTAGTGGAAAAGTAATACATGCAAATGGTGGAGAAAATGCTATTGCTAATGGAGTATTATTAAAATTATATGATTATAATAGTTCAGCACCACAACAACATTATATATTACAATCATATAATGGGGGATATAGAATAGTACCTTTACATACAGGAGATGTTAAAGCATTAGATATAAAAGATGGATCAATTAAAGACGAACAATCAATTGAACTATATCAAACATATTCATGGACGAATGCCGCACAAACATTTATATTTGAAAAAGTCGCAACAGGGATGACATTAAATAGATCATCATTAAGCTTAAATGAGGGAAATACTCAGGCATTAACAGCCACAATAACTCCTACAGATGTAGCAACTAAAAATGTTACATGGAGTAGTAGTAATACATCAGTTGCAACTGTTAGTTCATCAGGAGTTGTAACAGCAAAAGGAATCGGATCAGCTATAATAACAGCCAGAACAACAGATGGAACAAATATATCGAGAACTTGTAGTGTAACAGTAACAGTAAAAACACCATCAGTAAATTATACAACACATGTACAAAATATAGGCTGGCAAGCTTATGTAAAAGATGGAGCAATGGCAGGAACAAGTGGAAAAAGCTTAAGACTTGAAGGAATAAAAATAAAATTAACCAATACGCCAGTAGCAGGTGGAATACAATATAGAACACATGTGCAAAATATAGGTTGGCAAGATTGGGTATCGAATGATATGATGGCAGGAACTTCTGGAAGGAGTTTAAGACTAGAAGCAATACAGATAAAACTAACAGGAGAAATGGTAAATAAATATGATATTTATTATAGAGTACATGCACAAGAATTTGGATGGCTAGGTTGGGCAAAAAATGGAGCATCAGCAGGAACGCAAGGACATTCATATAGACTAGAAGCAATAGAAATTAAACTAGTAGCAAAAGGCAAAACAGGACCAACAAGCACAGTAGCAGCATTTTATAATGGAAATTTAGTACCAAGTGTAAATTATACAAGCCACGTACAAAATATAGGCTGGCAATCTTATGCAAAAGATGGAGCGATGTCAGGAACATCTGGAAAAAGTTATAGAATAGAAGGAATAAAAATAAAACTTTCAAATATGCCTGCACCAGGAGGAATACAATATAAAACTCTAATTCAAAATGAAGGTTGGCAAAATTGGGTACAAAACGATGCAATGTCAGGAACATCTGGAAAGAGCTTAAGATTAGAAGCAATACAAATAAAACTAACAGGAAAAATGGCAGAAAAATACGATGTATACTATAGAGTGCACGCACAAGAATTTGGCTGGCTTGGATGGGCAAAAAATGGCGCTTCAGCAGGAACACAAAATTATTCATATAGACTAGAAGCAATACAAATAAAACTTGTAAAGAAAGGCTCAGCTGCACCAGGAACTACAGCTAATGCTTTCAAAAGTAAATAAGATAATAAAAAAGAATTATTTTTTAAATAATTCTTTTTGTATGTGTTGATAAGTACAATATTAAATGATATACTTTTAATTGTTTAAAGAGGTGATAAAAATGAAAAAGGCAATAAAGATTATTATTTTAATGACAGTTGCTATAATTTGGATGATTGGAATTTTTAAATTATCTGCGATGAATTCTACAAATTCTGGCTCAAAAAGCAAAGGACTAATAAGTCTTTTTATTGAAGATGCTTTAGATATAACAAATGAGTATGGAATTACAAACTCACATCCAAATGATGAGAAACTAGAAAGAGCATCTGAGCTTATTAATGCGCCAATGCGAAAAGTTGCACATGCTTCAGTATATTTTGTATTAGCATTTTTTGTAATGATTGTATTAAATATAATATTTGAACATAAAAAATATTGGTTAACACTTTTAATTGCACTAATAATATGCATAGGCTTTGCAGCAACAGATGAATATCATCAAACTTATGTAAATGGTAGAACGGGTCAGTTTATGGATGTTATTATAGATTCAGTAGGGGCAATAGTTCGGAATGATGTTTTATTATACATATCAAATAGTATATAAATTAGGCTATAAAAAAGGATTGGGAGAAAAGAAATAAATACATATATTGAACTTCAAACAACAAGTCAAAAGTTAACAATAGAATAAATAAAAGGATAAATCTTAATTATAAGAATTATCCTTTTTTAGTTGCTAAAAAATACGTTAAATGATATACTAACAAAAGAAAAAGTAGTAGTAAAAGGAGTGAGTTATTTTATGAAAATACTAATAACAGGAGCAAATGGAATGCTTGCAAAAGCTGTAGAAAATGAATTTAAAGAAGATGAGCAAATTTTAACAGATGTTGCAGAACTTGATATTACAGATTTAGAAGCTGTAAAAAAATATGTGGCAGATATTAAACCAGATTTAATTATAAATTGTGCCGCATATACAGCAGTTGATAAAGCAGAGGAACAAAAAGACTTAGCATATAAAATAAATGCGATTGGACCAAAAAACTTAGCTATAGCATCAAAAGAAAATAATTCAACATTGGTACATATTAGTACAGATTATGTATTTGGTGGGGCAAAGCCAGCATTTGAAGATTATAAAGAAGATGATGAAAAGGATCCACAAGCAGTATATGGAACAACTAAACTTGCAGGAGAAGAGTTTATAGAAAAAGAAACCGATAAATATTATATATTTAGAACAGCATGGCTTTATGGAGATGGACATAACTTTGTAAGAACAATGTTAGATTTATCAAAAACACATGAAGAGGTAAGAGTTGTAAATGATCAACATGGATCTCCAACTTATGCTGTAGATTTAGCAAGTATAATACATCAGGCAGTTACTAAAAAAATACCTTATGGAGTTTATAACTCAACTAATATTGGATATACAACATGGTATGACTTTACTAAAAAAATATTTGAAATAAAAAATATAGATTGCAAAGTAACTCCTGTTACAAGTGAAGAGTTTGCATCTGCTGCAAAAAGACCAAAAAACTCTCAAATGTCTAAAGAAAAATTACTAAATAATGGAATAAGAATTCCAAATTATGAAGATGCATTAAGAAGATACTTAGGAAGTTTCTAATTTTTGGGACACACACTGAAAATATAATTTTTTTTAAAAGAAAGGATGCAAATATTTATGAAAAATAGAAAAGGAATAATACTTGCAGGTGGAAGCGGAACAAGATTATACCCACTAACAATTGCAATATCAAAACAATTGATGCCAGTATATGATAAACCAATGATATATTATCCATTATACGTCTTAATGGAGGCAGGAATAAGAGAAGTGCTTATAATAACAACACCAAGAGATAATCAAATGTTTAAAGACTTACTTGGAGATGGCTCTAAATGGGGAATGAGATTAGAATATAAAATTCAAGAAAAACCAAATGGCTTAGCAGAGGCATTTATAATAGGTGAAGATTTTATTGGAGAAGATAATGTTGCAATGATTTTAGGTGATAACCTATTCTATGGTGGAGACCTAAAAGAAATTTTGCTTAGAGCAAATGCAAGAGAAAATGAAAGCACAATTTTTGGCTATAGAGTAAAAGACCCTAGAAGATATGGCGTTGTTGAAATGGATAAAGATGGAAATGCTATTTCCATAGAAGAAAAACCAGAAAATCCAAAATCTGATTTCGCGGTGCCAGGACTATATTTCTATACAAATGATGTTGTAGAAATTGCAAAAAATATTAAGCCATCAGCAAGAGGGGAACTTGAAATTACAACAGTAAATGAAGTTTATATGAATATACATAAATTAAAAGTTGAAAAACTAGGACGTGGTATGGCATGGTTTGATACAGGAACACATGATGCGCTTCTAGAAACAGCAAGTTTTGTCCAAACAATACAAAAAAGGCAAGGACTTCAAATTTGTTGCCCAGAAGAAATTGCATTTGAAAATGGTTGGATAGATAATAAGCAACTTGAAAGTTTATCACAAGAATTAATAAAAAATGATTATGGCATATTTTTAAAAGATTTAGCAGAGGATAATTTAAATTAAAGAAGAGGTGTTTTTTATATGGGTAAGTTTAAAAGAATAGATACATCCATTGAAGGTGTATGTATAATTGAACCAACAGTATTTGGAGATGAAAGAGGTTTTTTCATGGAAACCTACGAAAAAAACGACTTTGAAGAAATAGGAATAAAAGGAGATTTTATTCAAGATAATCAATCACGTTCAAAAAAAGGAGTATTACGTGGTTTACATTTTCAAAAAGAGCATTCACAGGCTAAAATTGTACGTTGTATAAGAGGAGAAGTATTTGATGTTGCAGTTGACCTAAGACCAGAAAGTAAAACATATGGAAAATGGGAAGGAGTTATTCTTTCAGAAGAAAATAAAAGAATGTTTTATATTCCAAGAGGCTTTGCACATGGATTCTTAGTATTATCTGATATGGCAGAATTTTGTTATAAAGTAGATAACATTTATGACCACGAATCAGAGGGCGGTTTGAAATGGAATGATTCAGATATAAATATTGAGTGGCCAATGGGAGATATGAAGATTGAAGATTTAATTACATCTGAAAAAGATGGTAAATGGCCAACGCTTAAAGAATTAAGTAATAGCAATTTGTTTAAAGAATATAGAATTAAAAATTAAGGAGAATATAGTTATGAAAAATATAATGATAACAGGAGCTGCAGGTTTTATTGGAGCAAATTTTGTCGAATTAATGGTAAAAAAATATGAAGGTAAATATAATTTTATTGTATATGATAAACTTACATATGCTGGGAATATGCATAATTTAGATAATGTTATAGATAAAATTACATTTGTAAAAGGCGATATATGCGACTTTGAATTTGTTAAAGAAACTCTTAAAAAATATTCAATTGATGCAATAGTTCATTTCGCTGCTGAATCGCATGTAGATAATTCAATTAAAACACCATTTATATTTACACAGACAAATGTGCTTGGGACACATACATTACTTGAAGCTGCAAAACAAATATGGGGAGAAGAAAGTCAAAATAGATTTGTTCATGTTTCTACAGATGAAGTTTTTGGAAGTCTTGGAGAAGAAGGATATTTTACAGAAATTTCACCAATAAAACCTAATAGTCCGTATTCAGCATCAAAAGCAAGTTCTGACTTAATTGCTTTTGCATACGCAGAAACATATAAAATGAATGTAAGTGTAACAAACTGTTCAAATAATTATGGACCATATCAACATCATGAAAAACTTATTCCACACATGATAAGTTTAGCACTTCAAAATAAAGAACTTCCAGTATATGGAGAAGGATTAAATATTAGAGATTGGCTATATGTAGAAGATCATTGTGAGGCTATAGACTTAGTTTTGCATAATGGAAAATCAAAAGAAAGATATAATATTGGAGGGCATAACGAAAAAAGAAATATTGATATTGTAAAACTAATTTTACAAAGATTAAATAAACCAGAATCTTTAATTAAACATGTTGAAGATAGAAAAGGTCATGACTTTAGATATGCAATAGATCCAACCAAAATACATAATGAACTTGGATGGCTTCCAAAAACAAAATTTGAAGATGGAATAGTAAAAACGATAGATTGGTATGTAGAACATCCAGAATATTTAATGAAATAAGTTACTGACAAAGGTGCGGACAACGGGGCTGCTCTTCCGGACAATGGGACGGTTCTGTTGTCCACTCTTGTTCAAATTATTTGACAATAACTCCAATAAATTATATAATATAGCCTGAAAAAAGAAGGGGTATAATCTTTGAAAAATGAGTAAAGTACAAGTTTTAATGTCAACCTATAATGGTGAAAAATATTTAAAAGAACAAATAGATAGTATTATAAAACAAGAAGATGTAGAACTAGAAATTTGGGTTAGAGATGATGGCTCTAGAGATTCAAGTATTAAAATTTTAGAAGAACTATCAAAAAAATATAAAAACATAAAATATTATAAAGATGATAATTTAGGACCTGCAAGAAGTTTTATGGAATTATTAAATAAATCAGATGAAAAATTTGATTATTATGCTTTTGCTGACCAAGATGATGTTTGGATGCCAAACAAACTAATAAATGCAATAAAGAAACTAGAAGAATGTGAAGATAAACCAGCACTTTATATGTCAGCCTTAGAAATAGTAGATGAAAATTTAAACTTTATAGAAACAAAAAAAGTAGAAGGTAACTTTAGCTTTGAAGGTGAAATGATTAAAAATTTTGCTACAGGATGCACAATGGTTTTAAATAAAAAACTTGTAAATATTGTTAAAGAATATAACCCAACTTACTTAATTATGCATGATTCATGGATTACAAGAGTATGTTATGCAATAGGTGGGAATGTAATTATAGATGAAAAATCATATATAAAATATAGACAACACGGGGATAATGTTTTAGGATATAAAGATGAAGGACTTCAAAAATTAAAAAGACAGTTTAAAATAGCTTTTAAAGACAATGTATGCATGAGAGTAAATATTGCAAAAGAACTAAAAAATGGTTATGAAGATAAATTAACTGATAATACAAGAGAGGTAGTTGAAAATCTTATAAATTACCCAAAAGATAAGAAAGCTAAAAAATGGCTTCTTCATAATAAAAATTTTAGGACTACTAATAAAAAACTAAATTTAAAAATGAAGTTAGGAATTTTACTTAATAAATTTTAGCATTTCATAATGCAATAGATTTATATATTATTTTTTATTCGTCCCAACTACGAACAGATTATAATAAAAATTTTGCGGCGGAAGTTGCTCCTCAATTTTTAAATAATCTGTAACTTGCCGGTCCCCACACGAGCTCATAAAAAATAATATATAAATCTATTGCAATAGAAATAATAAAAACAGAAAGGGTAAAAGATGAAAACAAAGAACATTTTTATAATAGGTTCAAATGGTATTCCAGCAAACTATGGTGGATTTGAAACATTTGTAGAGAACCTTACAAAAGGAAGAATAGATGAAAATATAAAATATCATGTTGCATGTCTTGCAAATGATAATAATGAGTTTGAATATAATAATGCAAGATGTTTTAATGTAAAGGTTCCAAATATTGGCGCAGCAAAGGCAGAATATTATGATTTAGTAGCATTAGAAAGAACTATTAAATACATAAAGAAAAACAAAATTGAAAATGCAATAGTTTATGTTTTAGGAACTGGAGTTGGATTATTTATTTGGTTTTACAAAAAAAGATTACATAAACTAGGCGCAAAATTATTTGTTAATCCTGATGGATGTGAATGGAAAAGAGATAAATGGAATTTTATCTTAAAAAAATTCTTTAAAGTTTGTGAAAAGAAAATGGCTAAAAATGCAGATTTACTAATATGTGATTCTGTAAATATAGAAAATTATATTAAAGAAGAATATAAAAAATATAAACCAAACACAACATTTATAGCGTATGGTTCAAATGTAAAAGAGGAAGATACAGTAAATATAGAAGAATTAGAAAAATGGTATTCTAAAAATAATATAAAAACAAATGAATATTACTTAATAGTTGGACGTTTTGTTCCAGAGAATAACTATGAAACTATGATAAAAGAGTTTATTAAATCAGATACAAAAAAAGACTTAGTTATAATCACAAATGTCCAAAAGAATAAATTTTATAGAAAATTACAAGAAGAAACAAATTTTGAAAATGATAAAAGAATAAAATTTGTTGGAACTGTATATAACTCTTCAATGCTTAAGAAAATTAGAGAAGATGCATATTGTTATTTACATGGACATGAAGTTGGTGGAACAAATCCATCACTTTTAGAGGCTTTATCTACAACAAAACTAAACTTACTTTTAGGAGTAGGGTTCAATAAAGAAGTTGGAAAAGATGCAGCTCTTTACTGGGTAAAGGATGATGGAAACTTAAGTTTATTAATAAATAAAGTAGATAAATTTTCAAATGAAGAAATAGAAAATTATTCTAAACTTGCAAAGGATAGAATTAATAAAGATTATACATGGGAAAAAATTGTAAAACAATATGAAGATATATTTAAGAAAGAGAATTAGAAATAATGGAAAATGAAAATAAAAGAGGAAGTTCAACTAAAATAATAAGAAATTTTATATTTTTTATTTTATTAATAGTTTTAACATTCTTTTTAGTATTTAAAGATCAAAACATATTAGATATACTAGATATTTTAAATAATGTTAAGAAAAGATATGTGCTAGTAGCTATTTTATGTATGTGCATATTTATAACTTGTGATGCTCTAAATATAGGCAAAAATTTAAGAGATTTAAAAGAAAAAAGTCACTTTTTAAGAAATGTAAAATATTCTTTAATTGGTTTTTTCTTTAGTGCAATAACTCCTGCTGCAACAGGTGGTCAACCGATGCAAATTTATTATATGCATAAAGATGGTATAAAGGTTGCAAATTCAACTTTGGCACTTTTAATAAATTTAACATGTATTCAAACTGTAACAATATCACTTGCTTTATTTAGCATTAGCTTTAATATTCAATATTTAAGCACACCACTTATTTGGCTTTTTGTAATTGGAATATTACTTAATTTAAGCTCACTATCACTACTTTTGCTATCAATTACATCAAGAAAAGCTACTAAATGGCTAATAAAAATGGCTGTTAAAATAATGAAGTTTTTTAGAGTTAAAAATATAGAACAAAAGCAAGAAAAATTGGAAAAAGAGCTTAAAACTTATCAAATTGGTGCAAGGTACATGAATACTAATAAATGGATAGTTATAAGAACTCTTATTATTACCTACGTTCAGTATATTGCATTTTATTCAATAGCATATTTTATATATAGAGCATTTGGGTTAAATGAGCAAAATATACTTGAACTTACAACAATGCAAGCAGTACTTTATGGAACTGTGTCTGGAATACCATCACCTGGAGCTGTAGGGGTTAGCGAAGGTGGATACATGGCAATTTTCGGTAAAATATATGGAGAGAGTATTTTAAGTAGCGCAATGCTTCTTACAAGAGGAATAAATTTTTATTTATTTGTACTTATAAGTGCAGTTGTAGTGTTAATAAATGATTTCAGAGATAAAAAATTAGATAAATTGAATAATTAGTCAAATAATGAATTAAAATGTTGAAAAATGTTTTATAATAAGATATAATTTTAAAAAAAGGGGATAAAAATGGTAAATATACTTTTGGCAGGAAATAAAAAAGTATTTGATGGAGCTTTAACAGAGCTTATATCAATATGCAACAGGACTAAAGAACCTATAACATGCTATCTTTTTACAATGGATGTGTCAGAAATAAATAAAGATTTTGTATGTATAACAGACGAGCAAATAGATTTCTTAAATGAAGTAGTACAATCTAAAAACAAAGAAAATAAAGTTGTTAAAGTTGATGTTACAGAGCTCTACCAAAAAGAGTTTAGTGGTTGCAAAAACGAAGATGCATATTGTACTCCATATACTCTTTTAAGACTTTTAGCAGATAAAATTGAGGGTATGCCTGATAAACTATTATATTTAGATATAGATATGATGGCACATGATGATATTACTAAACTATACAATATAGACATTACAGATTACGAGTATGCAGCAGTAAAAGAAAAATATGGTTCTGTATTTTTATGGCCAGATTATATAAATGCAGGAATGTTACTTCTTAATATGAAAAAAATTAAAGAAACAGGAATGCTTGAAAAAGCAAGAGAGCTTATAAAAAATAAAAAGTTCCTTTTTGCAGATCAAACAGCAGTATATAAAGCTACAAGTTCAAAACTCTTAATTCCAAGAAGATTTAATGAGCAATCAAGTTTTAAAAGAAAAGACACAGTAATTTGCCATTTCTGCAAAAGACTTGTATTTAGACCATACCCACATACTACTAATTTTAAACAATGGCAAATAGATAAGGTTCATTCTATACTTAAATGTTATTGTTTTGATGATGATTTAGAAGAATATGTTAAGTTAAAGAAAAAATATGAAAGTAAAAAGATTTAAAAATTAAAAAAGAGGGGGAAAATAAATGAGCAAACAAGCAATTCCAGTTTTTTTTACATTGGATGATAACTATATACCTTTTTTTGCAGTGGCATTACAATCATTAATCGATAATTCAAGTAAAGAAAATAATTATGAAATAAAAGTATTATATACACAATCTAACATTTCAGAAATAAATCAAAGAAAAATAAAAGAAAAATATGAAAGAGAAAATTTTAATATAGAATTTGTAGATGTAAATTCACTTTTAGAAAAAATAGAAGATAAACTATATACAAGAGATTATTATTCAAATGCTACATATTATAGACTTCTTATACCAGATTTATATCCAAATTATGATAAAGCAATATATTTAGATAGCGATATGGTAATACTTGCAGATGTTGCAACATTGTATAATATGGACATAGAAGATAATCTTATTGCTGCTGTTCCAGATGGAGCAGTTCAAACAGTACCACCATTTCAAGAATATGTTGAAAAGGTTGTAGGTCTTTCAAATTACAATAATTACTTTAATGCAGGTATGCTTTTAATGAATTTGGATGCTTTAAGAAAATATAAATTTCAAGAAAAATTTTTATATATGCTTTCTACAGTTAAGTTTGCAGTAGCACAAGATCAAGATTATTTAAATAGAATTTGCAAAGGCAGAGTTAAAATTTTAGAAAATGCATGGAATACAATGCCTGGAGGAATACTTGAAGAGAATAAAGATAATATAAAAATAATCCATTATAATTTATCTTATAAACCATGGCATTTTGATAACATAATGTATCAAGATTATTTTTGGCAATATGCAAAGAAAACTGATTTTTATGAAGATATATTAAAAATAAAAGAAGAATATACAGATGAACAAAGAAATAATGATTTAATTGCAGGTGAAAATCTTGTTAAACTTGCAATAAAAGAAGCAGAATGTGTTGGTGATGATAGGATTCGGTAAACAAGAAGAGGTTAAAGAAGAAGTAAAAAAATCAAAAGCTAGGTTAGAAATTCTTAGAAAAATAGAACAACTTGAAAAACAAGGAAAATTTGATGTTGATACAGAAGAGGATCCACCAACAAGGCCACTTATGGCAAGAAACATAGATTATTTAAGAACAAGAAATTATTCAAAAATAAAAACACTTCTTGCAAATAGAGTTGGAGAAACATATCTAAATAGTTTACTTAAAAATGATAAACTTTTAATAAAAGATATAAAGGGATTAGAAAACATTGACACAGTAAAGAGTGGAGCAATTATTACATGTAATCATTTTAATCCTTATGATTGTTTTGCAATAGAAACAACATATAGAAAAACTTTAAACTCAAAAGAGAAAAAATTATATAAAGTTATAAGAGAAGGAAATTATACAAATTTTCCTGGATTATATGGTTTCTTTTTCAGAAATTGCGATACATTACCACTAAGTTCTAGCAATAGAACGATGATAAAATTTATGAAAGCAGTAGATACAATTCTAAAAAATGGAGATTTTATTTTAATGTATCCTGAACAAAGTTTATGGTGGAATTACAAGAAACCAAAGCCATTAAAAAATGGGGCATATAAGCTTGCAGCAAGAAACAATGTGCCAATAATTCCTATTTTTATAACAATGGAAGATAGCAATATTGTTGGAAAAGATGGTTTCAAAATCCAAGAATATACAATTAATATTGAACAGCCAATTTATCCAAATAAAAACTTGTCAGAAGGTATAAATGCTAAAAATATGAAGGAAAAAAACTTCGATGTTTGGAAAAATGTTTATGAAGATTTTTATAATATTTCTCTTGAATATACAACAGAAAATGCAATGGTCAAGGTTATAAATGGAAAATAGAAGAAAATGTGAAAGGTCATAACAATGGATGAAAATTTTTTTAATAAAGATATAGATGAGCAACTTAATATATTAGAAAATGAAAAATTTTTTAATAAAAATGAAATCGAGCAATCAAATTTATTAAGAAAAAAAGGTTTTTTTAAGTTAGATGTTGAGGAAAGGGTAAAATTTTTAGAACGTGCTGGGATTTTTCATTTAGATGTAAATGATGATCCTCCAACAATTCCTCTAACACTTGATAAAGTTGATTATTTAAATAAAAAGCTATCTAGTAAAATAAATAGAGAAATAGCTTATGGTAGTGCAGAAAGATTTTTAAAAAAGATTATAAAAGAAAAGAAGCTTATTATAAAGGAAATAAAGGGAATAGAAAATTTAAAAAACTTAGATACAGGAGCAATTATTACATGCAATCATTTCAATCCGTTTGATTGTTTTGCAGTAGAATATGTTTTTAGAGAAGCTAAGCTTAATAGGAAGAGAAGACTATATAAAGTGATTAGGGAGGGAAATTATACAAATTTCCCAGGTTTATATGGGTATTTTTTTAAAAACTGTGATACCTTGCCTCTTGCTTCTAACAAAAAAGTAATGGCTGAATTTATAAAATCTGTTGATATACTACTTAAGAGAAAACATTTTATATTAATATATGCTGAACAAAGCATGTGGCTTAATTATAAAAAGCCAAAGCCACTTATGGATGGAGCTTTTAGGTTTGCAGTAAAAAGTAATGTGCCAGTTGTTCCAATATTTATCTCTATGCAAAATAGTGACGTAACTGATGAAAATGAAAATCCAGTGCTAGAATATATAATAAATGTAGAAAAGCCAATATATAAGGAAGAACACTTATCTGATAAAGAAAATATTGCTAGTATGAAAGAAAAGAATTATGAGGTTTGGAAAAGTATTTATGAGGATTTTTATAAAATTCCATTAGAATATACTACTGAAAAAGAGAAAATAATTAATTAGTTTTTATAATTATGAATAAAGTAACTTTTATAAATAATTTATTATGCGACGACTGCGATTGGAGAGCTCGTATTAAATTCTTAAATAAAAAGCAATGAGGAAGCGGTTTCCGAGAGGCTCGTTGCTTTTTATTTTAGAAGTTATAGAGTTCGTATTGAGCCTAGGAGCTTAATCAATTATTTATAAAAGTTACTTTATTCAAATATTTATAAATTAAGGAGAAAAATGAAAGAACAAAAAATTATATATTATAAAGATGAGCTAAATGATGAATTTTCAGAAGCAAAGATTGTGCCAAGAAGAATTGATGAAAATTATATATATATTCATAAAAATCCTTTGTGGAATTTTGCATCATATTTAACGCAAAATTATTTTAGTATGCCTATTAAAGTTCTATATTCTAAAATTAAGTTTAAGCATAAATTTATAGGAAAAGAAAGGCTAAAACCTTTTAAAAAACAAGGATATTTTATGTATGTAAATCATACCCAAGCTTTTGCAGATACTTTTATTCCAAGTCTTGCAAATTATCCAAAAAGAAATTTTCTAATAGTAAATCCAGAAAACGTTTCAATGAAAGGAATGCAAACACTTGTTGAAATGCTTGGTGCAATTCCTATACCAAATGAAATATCTGCTATGAAAAATTTCTTAGAGGCTATAAAAAATAGAATAAAAAAAGGTTACAGTATAACAATTTATCCAGAAGCACATATATGGCCATATTATACAAAAATAAGAAATTTTAAAGATGTATCATTTAAATATCCTATAGAACTAGAAGTACCAGTATTTTCAATAACAAATACTTATCAAACTTATGGAAAAAATAAAATAAAGATAGAAAGTTTTATAGATGGACCATTTTATCCAGATAAAGAAGAAAACGGAAAAGAACTAAATAAAAAACAAAAACAGAAAAATCTTAGAAATAAAGTGTATAATACAATGGTAGAAAGAAGCAAGAAAAGTAATATTGAATATATAAAATATATAAAAAAGGAGAATTAGAGAAAAAATGAAAGAGATATCACTTGGTTTATTAATACCATTTTTAGGTACAACGTTAGGTGCTATGACTGTATATCTTATGAAAAGTAAGATTAACGTAAAAACGGAGAAATTACTTTTAGGTTTTGCATCAGGAGTTATGATTGCTGCATCTATTTGGTCTCTTTTAATACCTGCACTTGATATGGCAGAAGAACAAGGAAAAACATCATGGATTCCGGCTACAATTGGATTCCTACTTGGAATTATATTCTTACTTGTGCTTGATAGTTTAATTCCTCACCTTCATTTGAAAAGTGATAAGCCAGAAGGAATAAAATCTAAATTAAAGAAAACAACAATGATGGTATTGGCAGTAACGCTTCATAATATACCTGAAGGGATGGCAGTTGGGGTTACTTTTGCAGGTGCAATAATTGGAAATACAGGGATAACAATGGCAGGAGCATTTGCCTTAGCTATTGGTATTGCTATACAAAATTTTCCAGAAGGTGCAATTATTTCAATGCCACTTAAAAGTGAAGGAATGTCAAAAACAAAAGCTTTTTTATGTGGAACACTATCTGGAATTGTAGAACCAATAGGTGCAATAATTACAATATTACTTACAAACGCAGTTGTTCCGATTCTTCCATATTTATTATCATTTGCAGCAGGAGCAATGATATATGTTGTTGTTGAAGAATTAATTCCAGAATCTCAGGCTGGAGATCATTCCAATATAGGAACAATTGGTATTGCAATAGGTTTTGTAATAATGATGATATTAGATGTTGCATTAGGTTAATTAGTAAGGAAGTTATATGGAAGATAGATATTTAAGATATAGACATTTAAACTTATATTTAAAAGAGATATTTGGAGAAAGAACATTGAAGATATGTATAAACGGTAATTTTACATGTCCAAATCGAGATGGTAAATGTGGATATGGAGGATGTATATTTTGCTCTGAAAACGGTTCGGGGGATCAATTAAAAAACATATCTATAAAAGAACAAATTACAGATCATATAAATTCATATAGAGGAAAAAGAGCAAATAAGTTTATAGCATATTTTCAGAATTTTACAAACACATATGACACAATAGAAAATTTAAAAATAAAGTATGATGAAGCATTAAATACCGATTCAAGAATAGTTGGATTAGAGGTTGCAACAAGACCAGATTGTATTTCAGAAGAAATAGCAGAACTTTTAGAGAGATATACTAATAAATTTTATGTGTGTGTAGAACTTGGACTTCAAACATCAAACGATAAAACTGCAGAGATTATTAATAGGGGCTATAAAACAGAAGTATTTACAAATGCTGTTAAAATTCTGAGAAAACATAATATAAATGTAGTAGTACATATTATTGTTGGACTTCCAAATGAAAACTCAAAAGATATTGCAAATACGATAAATTTTATAAATAAACATGATATTCAGGGGATTAAGATACATTCATGCTATATTGTAGATAAAACTAAGCTTTGTGATTTGTATAAAGAGAGATTATATCAGACTATAACTTTTGAATATTATTTAGAAGAGCTAGTATATATAATAACACATTTAAGAAAAGATATTATTATTCATAGAGTTTCGGCTGATCCTCCAAAAGACTTATTTGTTGCGCCAGAGTGGAGCATTCATAAGAAAAAGATATTAGCAGAGCTAGATAGAAAATTAAGAATTAATAATTTATATCAAGGAATGTATGCATAAATATAAATTTAAGGAATTGTTAAAAGAAGAGTATAGATGAACATTCAAAAGATTGTATATAATAGAACATAATAAGACTTTCTTTCATATTATATATAAAATATGGAAGGGAGTTTTTTTTATGGATTATGAAGTTTTAATGAATGGAAATGTAAAGATAGGAATGCTTGCTCCTGATTTTGAAGCTGATACAACAATGGGAAAAATAAAATTAAATGAATATAGAGGTAAATGGGTTGTATTATTTTCACATCCAGGAGATTTTACACCTGTATGTACAACTGAAATAATAGCTTTTTCTAGGTGTAATACATATTTTAAAAGGTTAAATACATGTTTGTTAGGTTTAAGTGTAGATAGTAATGCCTCACACTTAGCATGGGTATATGAAATATATTTAAAAACGGGGATAAGAGTGCCATTTCCAATAATAGCAGATAGAAATGGTGCTATATCGAGAAAATATGGAATGATTTCAAATGATGTATCAACAAGCGAAACAGTAAGAAATGTATTTATAATAGATGACAAAGGAGTTGTAAGATTAATTTTAGTATATCCAATGAATATTGGTAGATGCATTCCAGAAATAATTAGAGCGTTAGAGGCTTTACAAACGGCAGATGCTTCAGATGGCTCTACTCCTGCAAACTGGGTGCCATGTGAGCCAATAATAGTTCCATCACCACAAACGTTTAAAGAACTACTGTCAAGGAATGAGGAAATTTTGCAGCGTAGAAATGGTTTTAGTTGGTTCTTAAGTTTTAAAGAACCTACAAAATGTATAATAGCAGAAAATATAGAAAATAAGAAAAAAGAATAGAAAAAACTATTCTTTTTTCTTGTTTTGTGATAATATTATTTATGTTAGGAGGTTACAAAAAATGATAAAATTAGTATTAGTAAGACATGGTCAAAGCATGTGGAATTTAGAAAATAAATTTACAGGGTGGACAGATGTAGACTTATCAGAGCAAGGAGTTAAAGAAGCTCATGAAGCTGGAAAAATATTAAAAGAAAAAGGTTTTAAATTTGACTTGGCATTTACATCTGTTCTAAAAAGAGCAGAAAGAACGTTAGATATAATTTTAGAAGAGATGGAAGAAAAAGATATTGAAATAAGGCATTCTTGGAGATTAAACGAAAGACATTATGGAGCACTTCAAGGATTAAATAAACAAGAAACAAGAGAAAAATATGGAGATGAGCAAGTTTTACTTTGGAGAAGAAGCACAAATGTTAGACCACCAGAACTTGAGGTAGATGATCCAAGATATCCAGGAAATGATGAAAAATACAGTAATTTAAAAGATTCAGAATTGCCAAGAACAGAAAATCTAATGGATACAATAAATAGAGTTATTGAATATTGGAATTCTGATATTAAACCAGAACTTTTAAAAAATAAAAGAATAATTATTGCTGCACATGGAAATAGCTTAAGAGGACTAATGAAATATTTAGATAATATAAGTGATGAAGATATCATAAAGCTTGAATTACAAACAGGAAATCCTATCTGCTATGAATTAGATGATAATCTAAAACCAATAAGACATTATTATTTAAAAGAAAATTAATTTTTTACATATTAAAAAATTATAATTTTAAAAAAAATGGACATACTAACATCATAAAATAGTAAATAAATGAAACAAAAGGGACAGATGAAACAAAAAGAAACTTCCCCAATGTGTCATTTTTGAAAGGAAGATGATAAAAGTATGGAAAATAAACAAAAAATTAATTGTACTGTTACAAGTTGCAAGTATAACGAAAATGATGAGCATGAATGTTCTTTAAAACAAATTATAGTAACACCAATGCCAAATTGTAATACTGCAAAACCAGATGAATCTATGTGTAGTAGTTACGAAAACAAATAAACAAGAAAAGAAAGAACTTAGGGTAAATAACCTCTAAGTTCTTTTTGAATGTTACTTCATCATGTTACTTCTCAAAATCAAATTTTGATGTAAACGGCTTTATTAAACCATAACCATCTAAACGATAAAAGAAACTCCTTCCTAAAATTGCTACGTTTTTAGCATCAATTTCATTTACTACAGCAGAGGCATATGTGTCTTTAGATTCGTCAGTTCCGTGATTTATTAAGACAAATTTGATATTCTCAAAATCTCTTAAGAAATCAAGTAATTCATCTTTTTTAGCATGAGCTGAAAACTCAGAAGTGGTCTTGATTTCTGCTCGCTTTTTAATTTTAAGGCCGAAAACTTCGACAATATCATCGCCTTTAGAATCTAATAACTTTCTACCTAAAGTTCCTTCTGCCAGGTAGCCTGTAAAATGAATAAGCGCATTTTCTTTTTTTAGAAAAGCAGGTAAATAGTATTGTGCAGGTCCATAAGAACCCATTCCAGAAGTAGTTAATAAAATCTTGCATCCTTCTGTTTTTACAATATCTTCTCTAAGGTCACCACTTGTAACATAGATTAAATTGTCAGGTAAAAAGTCTCTACAATCATCTTTTATAGATAATCTTTCTGAACAAAATAACCGAGTGTAACGCATTCCAAGTTTACCATCGTAGTAAATAGGGATACTCTTATCCAATTTACCACTAGTCTGCAACCTCTTTAATAAGAGCATAATTTCCTGGGATCTTCCAAGTGAGAATACAGGAATTACAATTTCTTTATTTTTTGAAATTGCCTCTAAAAGATTGTTTTCAAAAACATTTGTTATTTCAGAGGAGTCCATGTAACCATAGGTTGATTCCTGGATAATGTTAATAGGTAACTGATGAACCCATTTTGCAACAGGTTTAACATCGAAAAACATATTTTTGTTGTTGTAATCACCAGTAAACAACAAATTAATGTTTTCGTAGCGCATCTTATCAAAGTGATCATGATAAGAGATTTGTAAAAGAGCAATTGCTGCACCCTGAAGGTGACCATTCATAAAGAATGTAAGCTTGATATTATTATCAAGCCAGATACTCTGTTCAAAGGGCTGTCCTTCTACTAAATTTAAGGTAAGTTCAACGTCATCCTCAGAGTAAAGAGGAAGTTCGTTATTTAACTTTGCCTTACTTTTAAGTACCTTATAACTATCGTAAAGTGCATTTTTAATAAGTACAGATGTATCATGAGTTGTAATGATTTTGCCACGATAGCCATTCTTTACAAGTAAAGGAAGTCTTCCAGTATGATCTACATGATTGTGAGTTACAATAACGTAGTCTATAGCAGATGAATTAAAAGGTAATGATTTATTTAATTCAGAATATTCTGCTTCCTGAAACAAACCACAATCAACTAGAATCTTCTTGGTTGTTCCATCTGGAAACTTAATAACGTTTAGAATACACGAGCCGGTAACTTCATTATGAAGTGCCATGATGTCTGTATAAAACCGCCTGTGACTTGCCATGTAACATTCTCCTTTCTGCAATTTTAAATTAGTTAAAAAAGCAAGTTACATAATTTGTATTTTTATTTTATCATGTATTCAGCATAAAAACAAGAAAAAACGGGAAAAATGTTGAAAAAAAGCCATAATTATGATAATATAGTTACATAATATCATGAAAAGGAGGTAGAAAATGATAAGGTAACCCATAATTATGGTACTTTAAAAAAGGAGAGAAAATTATGAAATCTAAAGGATTCCTCATTTTTAAAATTAAATCTAAAGATAGTGGTGCGCAAAATATTAAAGTATTTGTAGATGATCTGCGGGAAATGCTTCTTGATGCAAAATTAAGCAAAGAAGCTAAAAATGTACAACTTGACATTGAGACTGAAAATGTAAAAACTACTATCAACATGAAGCTCTCTGAACTGAGAAAGTTAATGAAGCAGGCAGAACTTCAGCAGGAATTTGTACCTAGAATTTTAAACAAATATTTAGTAGATTTAAGCCAGGTATTATCTCAGAGTGAGTCTACTGCAATAGTAGGAAGAGATAACGAAATTGAAAAAATTTGGTTTTATCTTTCTCAGAAAACAAGAAATAATGTGTTTTTGGTTGGTGAACCAGATGTTGGAAAAACAGTAATTGCACATGAGGTTGCAAGGCAGATCTCTACTAATGAATGTCCGAAAGAGTTTTATGACACACGGATTTTGGAACTTAAAGTTGAAAATCTTCTGCAGATTAATAGCGATTTTATTTATGAAAGAATCTTAGCTTCTATAATCAAGTTCTTGGTGAAAAACAGGGATAAGGTTATTTTATACATTGATAAAGCAATTTATATGAAGACTGAAGAAAATTTGGTTATGATGCTTTATAATTGCTTAAGAAAATACCATATTCCAATGATAGCTACTCTTAGAACAGAACATTTCAACAACTATTTTGCAGCAGATGATGTAATTTCAAAGTATTTAAATTATGTTTATGTGGATGAGCCTGAAATGGATGAGATTGAGCCAATTATAAGCAATCATATCTCTAAGCTTATGAATCAGTATGAAATAAAAATTTCAAAGGAAATGATTAAATTTGGAATTTTTACATCTGTTTTATCAAACTCGGTTTCTGCAAATCCTGGAAACGTAATAAATGTTTTTGAAAAAGCATTTCTTGAAGCAAAAAGAAAAGACAAGGAAGAAGTAGATAAACAAAGTATTTTGAGTTGCTATGATTCATACCTTAAACTTTATAATAATACATCAACTGAAGAAAAGAGAATGATAGCATATCATGAGGCAGGTCACTATGTTGTTGCAAGAATGTGTAAAAATGTAGTAGACCAGAAGATTGCATTTGTTTCAATTCTTCCTATGATGGATTTCTTGGGTGTTAACTGGCCATATACCATTCTTGGTAAGACTTTGAACTATACCAAGGAACACTATATTGACAACATTGCTATTTATATGGGTGGTAGAATAGGAGAAAAAAGATTTACCCAGAAAGATAGTACAGGTGCAGTAGCAGATCTTGCAGCAGCAAGTAGCTTGGCTGAAAATATGGCTTTAAGAGATGGATTTTCAACTGATTCTAATAACAAAAATAGAAGTTATATAACAAGCAATAACAAGTTAAAAGATTATCTTTTCTATGACGAAAAGAGAAAGAAACTTGATGAAGAAATTCAGAGCTATATTAATGAAGGATATAAGCTTGGAGAAGACATAATTAACAAAAATTTAAAGTTATTAGAAGCTGTGGCTGAAAAACTTCTTAAAGAAGAAATTCTTACAGGTGAGGAGTTAGAGCAGCTTGTAAAAGATAATGAAAAGGTTTAATAGTTTTCTTCAAAAATGGGAGCACATTGTGCTCCCATTTTTATGCAATGGGTGTGCAATGGGGACGGAGAAAATTGCACAGTGTTTTAGAGAACACCTTCCCCCAATAGCAATGTTTTAGGAAGCACACTCCCCCAACAGCAAAACTAAAGAGCATATACACTTAAAAGATATATGCTCTTTTTTTGGAAAATGAAAAGAGGATTCTTATTTTAGGACAGTTTCTACGATTTTAAAAAATAAAAATGTAACATAAATGTAATAAAACCAGCAAACCATTAAGACTCGCTGGACACACACAAACACCGGTAATTTTAGATGTTGACATGGAAGAAAATAACTCATATAATTTTGTCAAGATGCTAAAAACTTTATAAAATTCTATGGCATCAACGAGGAGGAAATCAAATGAAAAATTTTTGTAAAAATAATAGAGGAATAACACTGGTGGCACTTGTTGTAACTATTATTGTAAATAGAGTATTTTATGACAAGAATAAAAAAGATAGTAATTTAGTGGCTTCTAGCCTATGATTTATATAAACTTATAATAGAATTATTATTGAAAAAGATAATAATTCTTTTTTTTAAATTTTTTAGAAAAATTTGCAAAAATTATTTGACTACCGTGCGCACTTTATGATAAAATGTAAGCACAATAATTCAAAAAAGGAGACCAACTATGAAAAGTCAATAGAAAAATGAAAAATTTTTAAAAAGTTTTTCGATAGAAAAAAGGTCAACTTTAATAACCGTTTTTAGTCAATTTTAAAAAAACGGCTGAACACATTGAAA
>Ga0256404_1005284_pt1 | contig 23075 bp, 15 predicted proteins | sample RumenRJG_01DNA_FD_185990 | JGI IMG/M metagenome (GOLD analysis project Ga0256404, IMG submission 185990) | Bovine rumen microbial communities from Lethbridge, Alberta, Canada - RJG_01 | ecosystem: Host-associated > Mammals > Digestive system > Stomach > Rumen | place: Canada: Alberta | collected... | reverse complement strand
AGACCTCCTGAACCGAGTCTGTTTGATTAGAGGGGGCTTACTTTTTGAAAGAATAAGCCCGAAGTCTAAATTTACAGGGCTTCGGGTTGGATGTTTTTGCCATTTTGAGTTTTAGCGGACAGCAATATTTAAGGATTCTAATTCTATTTAGGGCAACAAATATTGCTTTCGAAACAACTGTTTCTGAAATGGCTGTTTCGGAAATAAGATATAAGCAATGAGATTTTACGACAGAGAGCAAGAAATTAAGACGCTGCGCGACATTCGCCGGGCATCTGAGCACGCTGCGCAGCACACAATCCTGATCGGTAAAGACAAGATAATCGCTCTCAGCAAAACGTAATGTCTTGTTGAGAATGACTGTTTTTCTGAACCCTTTATCTTCGTGCGTAACCATCCATTTTAGGCTGCCTTTTCTATAAGCTGTAAATTTCCGACCTTTGCCGAAAATTTACAGCTTTATGTTTAATCTCAACGAGAACAATCAGTTTTTCATTTCCAATGCTCCTACCGATATGCGTGTGGGAGTCAACGCAATGTGCGGCAAGGTTGGCAGGCCGGGGGGGGCAACCCTACTGACGGGAAGGTCTATGTTTTTGTAGGCAAGACACGTAAGGTCATGAAGCTCCTCCACTGGGAGCGTGGGGGATATTATTTCAACAACGAGAAGTATTTATCCAAGACCAGCAATGAGATGATATCCTCGCGTTTAGAATCCTTGAACTGCTCTACATATTCGTGGGCATGGTCAATAATAGCTTGAGCTGCCTCGGGATGGGCCGTGTAATAATCCATCTTTTCTTCTAAGTCGGAGAAGTCTGGCTTTACTTCTATATAATGATAATCGGGCTTGAGCGTTCCCTCCATAAACCAGGTTTCATAGACTGGTCGTGGCATGATAGCGATGGAGTTGGACGACATCACCCATTTAAGGTTGCTGGCCACATCGTTTCCTTCCAATGCCATCACATATTTATATTTAAGGTGGTCGTAAAGTGATATCTTCGGCCTTTTCCATTCGGGCTTAATCAAGTCGATTGTGCCGATGTCGAATCGAGGTTTCCCATAAAACTCCTTCACAAACCGCTCTCGAATCTCTTTTTGCGCAATCTTTCCTCGGAAGATAGCCATGTCTTTTTTTTCAGTGAAGTTGAGCTTGTCGTGCACAAAGATAAAATGCCTCACCTTATCCATTTTCATCAGTACCGAGTTTTTGTTGTCGCCGGCTATGGGTCGGCTCTTAACGATGGTGGGAATGTCGTTGACCTTTGTGATGTCGCCGGGCAGTAGACACCACCTATTATTGTCGTTAAAGCAACGGGCATACTCCATGGTATCGAAATAGTAGACTTTTTGTCTCGTTATGGGTTGTCGTTTGATAGCTATTGCTTCCTGCTCCCAGCGAGATTGGTTGAGGTTCAGATTCTGGGCGGTCAACTTGTTATAATAGTCAACGCGACTTTGGATATAGTCGTAGTCGTTGCGCTTCTTAACCTCTTTCAACAGTGCGTTCTTTCTCCATGCCAAGAGCCAAGAAGGCGTATATAGGCGGAGGTAAGCCTTGGTATAATACCATGGCTTGCTATTCTTACCGCTATGAAACGTATATCTGAGTTTTTGTATGTTCATTTGTTTTAATAAGTAGTTCTGTTCTTCATTCTTCACTCTTCATTCTTCACTCAGCAGGTCTTCTCCGAGGTGGGTAGTCGCTTCCCGCTTGATGCGTTCCCGGATCATCTTGGGTTTTGTGGCATAGACAAGCGTGCGCATGGAGTTGTTATGAGAGAAATACTGCCAAGCCCAGGTGAGCATCACGATGAGTTTGTTTTTCACACCGAGGATGGAGCGGAGGTGTACGACGAGCCACAGCATCCATGCCATGAAGCCTTGCGAATGCACTTTCCCGATGTCGGCAACGGCTTTGTTGCGTCCTATCGTTGCCATACTTCCGAGATCGTTATAGTGGAACGGAGCAAGGTTGTTGTCGCCGGCATTTATCTTCCTCAGGTTCTTGGCCAACAGTCGTGCTTGTTGGATGGCGACCTGTGCCAGTTGTGGATGTCCATTGGGAAAAGCTTCATCCGAGTTCATGAGACACTGGTCCCCGATGGCGAATACGCCGTCGAGCCCCGGCACGCGGTTGTATTCGTCCACTTTGATACGGAAGCCACGGCCCAGTTGCTCCCCCTCAATGCCTGTTATGGGTTGGGCGCGGATGCCGGACACCCAGAGGAACGTTCGGGTGGCGATGCTCGTGCCATCCTTGATCATCACACGGAAGTCGCGGTAGTCGGTCACCATCTTGCCAAACTGCACATCGACCCCCATGTCGCGCAGGAACTTCAGCGCTTTGTCCGACGACGCTTTCGACATGCCGGCCAACAGTCGGTCGCCGGCTTCGAGAAGATAGATATGCATGTGGGAGGCATCCATATCCGGATAGTCGCGTGGGATGACATAGCGTTTCATCTCAGAGACAGCACCCGCGATTTCCACTCCCGTAGCACCGCCTCCTACGATGACGATGTTGAGCAGCTCCTGCCGCTCTTCCTCTGTGGCGCAGGTCAGCGCACGCTCGAGGTTCGACAGCAGCGCGTTGCGCAGTCCCATGGCTTCAGCCATGGTGCGCATCGGGATGGACCATTCCTCCACGTTCTTGTTGCCAAAGAAGTTTGTCGTTGCTCCTGCGGCAAAGACGAGATAGTCGTAGTCGATCTTCCCGATGGATGTCTGCAGGATCTTCTTCTCGGGGAATACGGCGCGCGCCTCTGCCATGCGGAAATAGAAGTCCTTCCGATGGCGGAAGAGTTGACGGAAAGGGAAAGCAATACTGTTAGGCGCAAGGCCTGCGGAGGCTACCTGATAGATGAGTGGTGGAAACTGGTGGTAGTTGTTCTTGTCGATCAGAACGACTTGCATGCCACTGTCCTTGAGGTCCTCGGCGAGGCGAAGTCCTCCCAAGCCTCCTCCTACGATAACCACCCGCTTCTCGGATGTACGTTTTATGTTGATACTCATGTGATATCCTTTCTTTTATGAAACAGCTTATTTAAATAGGTGCTACAAAGGTAATAAATTATTCTTAATCGAGGGTAAAACGTACTGGAAAAAGCTTTGCTTTCTACTCCATAATATTTAATTTTGCAGCCGTTAATCTGTAGTTATGAAGAAGTGCAATAAGATCATCAGTTGGATCGTAGGCATTATCCTCGGTCTCTTGATAATAAGTATTTTAGGCGGAAGCATTTATCTCTTGAGTTATGCCCTTTTCCCCGCCAAGAATAAAGGGCGCGACTATACGGCTCAATACAGGTTGATGCGTAAGCGCTATCCTTGGGCTGTATCCTGGATGGACTCTGTGCAGCGCACGAAGGCTTTGCGCGATACTTTTGTCGTGATGAAGAATGAGCAGACAGGCTTGCTTCTTGCCGACAGTACACGTCTTCATGCTCTCATCATCCCGGCTCCTAAGAAGGACCCTCGCACGGTGGTGCTGGTGCCCGGCTACACCGACAATGCTGTCGACATGCTTCATTTTGCTTGTTTCTACAACCGCGAGTTAGGCATGAATGTGGTCATTCCTGAGCTTCACGCCAATGGCAAGAGTGGGGGCGAGGCGATGCAGATGGGCTGGAACGACCGCCACGATGTGCTGCGTTGGGCGTCGATTGCCGACAGTCTCTTCCGCGACGCTACGGGTCATGCGCGTATCGTCATCCACGGCTGGTCCATGGGGGGTGCCACGACGATGAATGTCTCGGGTATGGAAACGCCTTCTTACATCAAGTGTTTCATAGAAGACTGTGGTTATACCTCGGCTTGGGATGAATTCAGTTATGAGTTGACAGAAACCTTCGGGCTTTCCGATTTTCCTTTGCTCTATTCAGCCTCGGCGCTTTGTAAGATTGCTTTTGGCTGGTCGTTTGGCGAGGCTTCTCCTTTGAAGCAGGTAGCCAAATGCCATAAGCCGATGCTCCTCATCCATGGCGGCAACGACACGTTTGTGCCCACCCGCATGATCTATCCGCTCTATGCCGCCAAGCCTGCCCCGAAGATGATGGTTGTCTTCCATGGCTCCAAGCATGCGAAGAGCTTCAAGGATCACCGGGAGCTGTACAGCCGGTGGGTGAAGCGGTTCTTGGAGCGATACCTTTAAGAAAGGGCGCCCTTCGGACGGGGGAGGCGGGCAGTCGCTATGCGACTGCGTACACAACAATGTATCATGTGCGATGAATCATTGCGATGTGCGATGCGCGGTGTGCGATGGGTGCCGGCATGGCTATAGCCCTCTCTCTGCCCAGTCGCCTCTGTCGAGCTGCCGGTATCCGATGGCTTCCGCGATATGCAGGACGCTCACCTTCTCTTCGTGGGCGAGGTCGGCGATGGTGCGTGCCACTTTGAGGATACGGCTGTAGGCGCGGGCGGAGAGGCTCAGGCGTTGCATGGCTTCACGAAGCAGGTCGAGGCTCTCATTGTCGGGCTCGGCATATTCATGGATCATCTTCTCCGTCATCTGTGCGTTGCAGTGGATGCCCGGCACGTCCTTGTATCGTTCCGTCTGTATGGCGCGTGCGGCGATGACGCGTTCGCGGATCTTCTCTGACGGCTCTCCGGGCTGCGCCTTACTGAGTTCATTGAAAGGGATGGCAGCTATCTCACACTGGATATCGATGCGGTCCATCAACGGACCGGAGATCTTATTGAGGTAACGTTGTATCTGTCCGGGGGAACAGACACAATGGTGTGTAGGGTCGCCATAGTAGCCGCAGGGACAGGGATTCATGGAGGCTACGAACATGAACGAGGCGGGGTAGGTGACGGAGTATTTGGCTCGGCTGATGGTGATCTGCCGGTCCTCAAGTGGCTGTCGCAGGACCTCCAAGGTGTGTTTGTTGAACTCCGGGAGCTCATCGCAGAAGAGCACGCCGTTGTGTGCCAGGCTGATCTCTCCCGGCATGGGGTTGTTGCCTCCGCCGACCAGTGCCACCTCCGAGATGGTGTGGTGCGGTGCCCGGAAAGGCCGTTGGGAGATGAGGGCTGAACCGTGCTTGAGCGTCCCGGCAACGGAGTGTATCTGTGTGGTCTCTAAGCTCTCACTGAGTGTCAGTGGCGGAAGGATCGAAGGCAGTCGTTTTGCCATCATGCTCTTGCCCGAGCCGGGAGGACCGATCATGATGACATTGTGGCCGCCTGCCGCCGCCACCTCTAAGGCACGCTTGACCTTCTCCTGTCCGCGCACATCGGCGAAGTCGAGATCAAAATCATATTGTTGTTCGTAAAACTCCTTTCGCGTGTCTACGACGCAAGGCTCACACTGCTTCTTTCCCGCCAGCAGGCCGATGACGTCACTCAACGTCTCGAGGCCATAGACCTTGATCTTATTGACGATCGCTGCCTCCCGCTCATTCTGCTTTGGTACGATGAGCCCTTTGAAATGCTCCGCCCGGGCTTTTATGGCGATAGGGAGTACGCCCTTGGCGGGTTGCAGTTTGCCGTCGAGCCCGAGCTCACCAATCATCATATATTCGCCCAACGCATCCGCCGGGATCTGTCCGTCGGCGGCAAGGATGGCTATGGCCAGCGGCAGGTCGAATCCGCTTCCTTCCTTCTTGAGGTCGGCCGGAGCCATGTTGACGGTGATGTCGGCCCTTGGAAATTTCAGGCCATTGTATTGCATGGCAGCGGCTATGCGGTCCCGGCCTTCCCGCACTGCGACGTCGCCAAGACCCGTCAGATGGTACATCATACCCTTGATGATGCTCACCTCCACGGTGACCGTCGTCACCTGCAGACCGTTGACAGCAGCAGAATAGGTTTTTACAAGCATAGTTATTGGCCTCCTAACATTCTTGTTAAGTCTTGTATGTTTAGGTTGCGTCCCACGATTTTCCCATTCTTGACGACGAGATTGTCGGAAGGCGACTGCAGGGCGAGCTGCTTGAGTACCGGCGTGTCGAACATCTCACCGGTGCAGACGACGGGGAAGGTGATCTCGTTGGTCTTCATGTAGCTTCTGCAGTCACGCTTGCTCGGATCCAGGTTGACAGCAAGAATCTTAAAACTGCCTGCCTTGAGCATTTGCAACTGGCGTAGAAGATCGGTGCTGTCGTAGCTCCATGTGGCCCAGAGCACGATGACCGCTGTTCCTGTGGAGAGCTCTGTTGATGAAACAGTGCGACCGTTGATGTCATACACCGAGAAGGACGGAAGAGCGTTGCCCGCGCTTGTGTTTTTCATCTTCTCAACGCTGCCCGACAGTCTCTTTAAGACACTGTTTTGCGGCTGCCCTTTCATCATCACCCGGAGAAGTCGGTCGGCAGCCGGATAGTCGGGCATGGCTGTGGCGATGAAGTATTTGTTCAGGAGCCACTCCCCCACGGGCGACTGAGGATTGTTCTCAATAAACTTCTCGGCAAACTGCCTGATCTCCGGCGGAGAGGCACCGGCGATCTGCCGGCGGAAGCCGGTCATCAACTCATTGTCCTTCGTGCCGGTGATCTTCAGCATCTTCAGGTGAGAGGCATCGCCGTCGATCTTGACCGTCTTTCCAGGCTGGGCGAAGACAGGAGTCTCAGAGAAGTTGGGGAAGACGATAGTCAGTATGGTGGGAGCCTGACAAGGTATCTCATAGGAGAAACGGCCTCCCTGCACCTTAATCGTATCGATGCCACTGATGGCCGCGTCATTGCTGTAGATGTAGAACTCCCCCTGATTCATCTGCAACAGACGGCCTTCTATCTTAAAGTGCTTGCTGTCCTCGCCACAGGAAGTGAGAAGAAAAACAGCGGCGAAAAAGAATAATAAGTTGCGAAGCATATATATGAAAAGAAAAGAGCCATAGAGCCCATCTTATCTGGCTCTATGGCTCTTATGTTTTAGTTGAGATAATGTTTACTTCAGGTTGGCAAGCTCCAGATCCTTGGCAGCATAAGCTGCGAGGGCTGCGTCGAGCTGCTTAGCTTTCTGAAGAGCTGTCTTGGCAGCGGAGGTGTTGCCCATGCGGTTGTTGACGATAGCCTTCAGATACTCTGTCATTCCGTCAGGATTCTTCACGCTGTTCAGTGTGGAGAGTGCTGTAGCATAGTCCTTGGTGAGGAGCTGTGCGAGGGCAGCGCTGTTGGATGTAGAGTTGCCGAAGTTCTTCACAGCCTGTGCATAGTTGCCCTTGGCAATGTTCAGGTTGCCGAGCACCTCGTTCAGACCGTTGGCATCGTTAGCCTTTGAGATATAGCTCTCAGCTGTTTTCGTGTCGCCGTTCTTCAGAGCGATGAGTGCGAGGTTAGCATAAGCCTCAGGTGCCTTGCCCTTCTGCTGAGCCTGTGCGATATACTGCTTGGCAGCATCCATGTTGCCGCGGTTGAAGGCGAGGACAGCCAGGTTGTTCAGCGAACGGTAGTCGTTGTTGTTAAGCTCAGCGGCCTTTTGATAGATCTCAGCTTTCTTTGAAGGATCGTTGGTGAGTGTGGCAGCATAAAGCAGCTCGTCCTCGCTCAGCTTTGAAGGATCCTCAGCATACTGCTGCTTGATCTCGTCGTCGCTGCGGCCTACGGTCTGATAGTTGATGATGAGGCGGCTGCGACGGAGCTCAGGCAGGATGCCTGTGGCGAGCTCACGGAAGCCCTCGCTCATGTTCTTGATCTGACGCTCACGCTCTGCGGGGTCTTTGTACATCTCCAGTACGCGAAGGATCACGTCCTTGTCCTGCAGGTTGCTGGCAGCAACGAGCTCCTTGAAGCCCTCCCAGTCCTGAGCGGTATAGTGAGAGTCAACATCGGTGGAACCGAGCTTGGCAGCCTTCAGCTCCTTGTTGACATAGCCGTTGGTCACCTTCTCACGGTTCTTCGACAGCTTGTCGTTGAAAGCGAAGCCGCCATCAGGAGAAGCGTATGCAGCAACCTCTACATTCTTCATGTTCAAGCCCTTGCGATCCTTGTTGATCTCCTTGAGCATCTTGACGAACTCCTTGACAGAGTTGTTCTTCAGCTCGCTCTTGCGGAGGTTGGCCTGGTTGATGAGGAACTTGATGTTGGCCTGAACCTTCTGATCCTTGATGCGCTCGAAACTGTCGGGCGCGATGCAGGCACCGGCATTGTCCATGGCCTTCTTGTAGAGTTCAGAAGTAGCGATGACACCATTGGCGACCTTCACGGCCGGCACATTGTATTTCTTGTTACCCTTGCGTGCGTCGAAGGTGAGATACATCTCGCTTGTCTGCATATCAGGATTGTAGGGGAAGGCAGTCTTCATGGTGTACTTGCCACCCATCTTGTAAGAAATCGTCTGGTTGTTGCCTTGTACTTTCTCACCCTGGAAAGTAGCGCCCTGGCCTTTGGCTACCTCACCGTTGCCATAACGAAGTTCCGGTGTTACGGTGACCGTAGCTTTCTTCTTCATATATTTTACGGGGAACGTACCGTCGATAGTAGCGGGAACCTGGCCGCCGACGGTAGCAAGCGGGTTGGGATCTACCGAGAAGTTATCGGCAGAAAGAGGACCCATCTTCGAGCATGATGCCAACAGGAGTGCGGAGCATGCTGTTAGTGTAAAAAACAGATGGTTACGCATAGTAATGATGTTTTTTAAAAGTTTAGTGCCGCGAGCGGGACTCGAACCCGCACAGCCATTACTGGCCAAGGGATTTTAAGTCCCTCGTGTCTACCATTCCACCATCACGGCAAGCCAATGTCTGATTACATTACTGCAAAGGTAGGCTTTTTCTTTTAACAATCAAATCTTTACAATGATATTTTGCACTATTTAAGATTATTCTTCCTTTTAAGCCAGGTTTGGCGCGGTCATAGTAGCAGAAAATGCGTACCTTTGCAAGCAAATGAGTAATACAGCGATACAGTCAATCCAGCAACAGCGGCTGTTGCTCCAGATGGAGTACCAGACAGAGAAGGAGGCGTTCCGCAAGCAGACGGAGGATATGGGCATAGGCCGCAAGGTCAAGCGCGGCGATGCCTGGTTCCCCGTGTCGGTGGGGCAGAGCCGTTACAATTCGCTCAACCAGATGACGACCGAGATCCTGCGGACGCAGGATCAGGACATAGAACACAACTTTGAATACGGCAAGCCCGTGATGTTCTTTACGGTTTCGCAAAAAACATCCGGCGCTAAGGATTCGAAGGATACCTCCATCCATTATTTCTCTTTCACGGGCACGGTGTCTTATGTGGAGGGCGACCGCATGGTAATCATCGTTCCCGAGGGTCACGCCCTCGACCTGCAGAGCGTGGACAAGCCGGTGGGCGTGCAACTGTCGTTCGACGAGACGAGCTACCGTGTGATGTTCGATGCCCTGGACCGGGTGCTCAAGGCGAAGAACAACCGGCTGGCTTATCTTCGCGACCTTTTCTATTCGAAGTTAGTTGCAGGGCGCTTTACCTTTGCGCCGATGTCGTTCCCTTGGCTCAATGAGACGCAGGAACGGGCGGTGAACGAGGTGTTGCGGGCTAAAGACGTGGCTATCGTCCACGGACCTCCGGGGACGGGCAAGACGACGACCCTTGTGGAGGCTATCAACGAGACGCTGATGCGTGAGAGCCAGGTCCTCGTCTGTGCGCAGAGCAACATGGCGGTTGACTGGATCTGTGAGAAGCTCGTCGACCGCGGCATCAACGTGCTGCGTATCGGCAACCCTACGCGTGTCAACGACAAGATGCTTGGCTTCACCTATGAGCGGCGTTTCGAGGCTCATCCCGACTATCCGCAGTTGTGGGCGATACGCAAGGCGATGCGCGAACTGCGGCGAAGAAAGAAAGGACGCGACGACAACTTCCATCAGAAACTGGAGCGGTTGAAGTCGCGCGCCACGGAATTAGAGATACGTATCAATGCTGATCTCTTCGGTGAGGCACGCGTCATTGCCTCCACGCTCGTCGGCTCAGCCAACCGTTTGCTCGAAGGACAGAAGTTCGGCACCCTCTTCATCGATGAGGCGGCCCAGGCTTTGGAGGCTGCCTGCTGGATTCCGATGCGGCGTGTGAGCCGGGTGATCCTTGCCGGTGACCACTGTCAGCTCCCGCCGACGGTGAAGAGCATCGCGGCACTGAAGGGGGGATTGGGCAAGACCCTCATGGAGCGCATCGTGGAGAACAAACCGGAGTGCGTGACGCTTCTCGGCGTGCAGTACCGCATGAACGACGAGATCATGAAGTTCTCATCCGACTGGTTCTATGGCGGTAAGGTGAAGACAGCACCGGAGATCCGGCAACGCAAGAGCATCCTCAACTTTGACCGGCCTATCCTATGGATCGACACAGGACAGATGGAGGTCGGTCCCGATGAGCCGAGCAACAAAGAGCAGTTTGTCGGTGAGAGCTTCGGGCGCGTCAACAAAGGCGAGGCAGAACTGACGCTCCGGCATCTGCAAGACTATTTCACGAAGATCGGTAAGGAGCGTATCCTGGAGGAGCAGATTGATGTCGGTGTCATCTCGCCTTACCGTGCCCAGGTGCAGTATCTCCGGAAACTTGTCAAGCAGCGGGCGTTCTTCAAACCTTATCGCCAGCTCATCACCGTCAATACCGTTGACGGCTTTCAGGGGCAGGAGCGGGACATCATCCTCATCTCCATGGTACGTGCCAACGAGAACGGAGAGATCGGGTTCCTGCGGGACCTGCGGCGTATGAATGTCGCCATCACCCGTGCACGCATGAAACTGATCATCTTAGGCGACGTTTCCACGCTTACCCGCCATCCGTTCTATAAGAAACTGTGGGAGTATGTCACGCAACTGAGCAACGGAGAGGGGTGACATTGTTGCTAACGGGACAACGTGTTTGGTCAGGTATTTCACAAGCGGCGACTCCGCTTTAGCCTGACGGTTTTCAGCCGTGCAAGTCGAAATAATGCATGGGATAATGGCTTGTTGCATCGCCCGTTACCTTATTCCTGTTTCCGGTCTAAAGCTCGAGCGGAAACTTTACCTTATGTCTTTTTTTGAAGTGAGTCCAAAACCTTCTTCTTGCCTTCAGAGCGATGCTTACGGATTCGTCGGGGTCAAAGCCTCGTCGTTTTGCATATTCCCTGACGGTAAGGATGATAAACTCCTTGGGCCCCCAAAGCCTGGCGAAGTTGCTGCATCCAAGTGCCATGCTGACAGGTCCTAAGTACATTCTGTTGATGTCCACGATGGCGAACTGATAGTGCCCGTTGTCGTCTTGCTGCCAAAGAATGTTTCCCGGCGAATAGTCCCGGTGTAGAATTTGCGCATCGTGCATCTTTGCGGTAAAGGCGGCTAAGGCTTTCGCCATGGGACGATAGATATCGGGGGTGGCTTCACCCATTTCGTACATCAGATGAGGATAGGGGCATCGCAGCGTGATGAGGTAGCTCTCGTGGAGGATCGTGCATTGCCGGTCTTCGATATATGCCACGGGCGTAGGAGTCTCTATGTGCCGCTCGTTGAGCAATGCGGCAAAGCGAAAGGCACGCTCGCCTTTCGGCTGTCGTATGCCCCAGGAATACACCAACTTGTTGACGAAATGCGGGCGATGGTAACGTTTCACCACAACGATGGTGCCGTCGGGTGCCGTGAAGTTCTTGATGAGGTTTCTTTCGCCCCCATATACATATTCTCCCTCAGAGTCCATGCGCTCGGGCAAGGCAATCAGAAAGTCGTGCCATGACGACCATTGAGGATTGATGTTGATGGTGCGTGTCATATTTGGCAGTTATAAAGTGTTATAGCCTGTTGGCCTTTAAGAATTCCACCAACTTGGCCCATACAAATTCAACAAGATATTTCATTTAGCCTTGTGGTATTCTATTCTGATTTCAATGAGTCATTATATGGAATTCTTCTTCGTATAAAATCTTCTTTTATTATGGGCTGTCCCGCAATAAGTTATTAACCTGTGCGAGAAGTCTTAATGGTGGAGTAGCGGTAGCCGCATCCTTGGTTGCAAAGTTACGAAAATGATTCGATTAAATTTGCATGTATACAATATAATGTTGGACAAACCCCGTGAACCCTCTATTTTTTTGATATATTGATCATTATTTTTCCATTTATAGGCGTTAAGTTAAAGAAAAGTAGTAATTTTGCGCCATGTTTAAGAAAGAGGATGGAAAGAAAAGAATATCTCTTGATGAGACGAGAGATATGCAGCGAGTTATTCTTGGAATTCTGGAGGCTATTGACAAAGTTTGCCGTGAGCATCATCTGCGTTACTATATGATAGCGGGTACGATGTTGGGTGCAGTGCGTCATCATGGCTTCATTCCATGGGATGATGATGCTGATGTGGCACTGCCACGTAAAGACTATGATATTCTGTGCCAACACGCCAATGAATGGCTTCCTAAGGAATATGAGCTTGTTAGCTATCTGCAGGATAAAAGCTACCCTTATCAATTTGCCAGAATACAAGATAACCGCACTACGTATATCTTACGACGTGCTTTCAACTTTGTGGGAGGTGTGCCGGTGGATGTCTTTCCTCTCGATGGGATGACGGACAGTAAGTGGAAAAGAAAAATTCACTATCTAAGGTATCGTTTTCTGACTCAATTGAAGTATTACAGCCTGCGTGATCCTTTCAAGCATGGCAAGCGGGTAGATTGTCTTTTCTTCCTACTGGTCCACAAGTTGTTTCCAATTCACTGGATAGAGGACAGAATTGATAAGTTGCAGCATGCTTACGATTGGGATGAGAGTAAACTTGTAGCCGATCACGACAATGCTCCTGACCGAGGCATTCTGTCTAAGGACGTGTATGGCACTCCCGTAAGCTATGCTTTCGAGAATACACATTTATATGGTGTAGCCAATCCTAATGCCTATCTTAGCTATTGTTATGGTGATTATATGAAGTTGCCTGCGTCCCTTCCTCCTCAAAACTTCCGGTTGATGGACTTGAAGAAACCTTATAAGGAGTGGCTCCAAAAGCATCATCAGAACAAATAGCTTTTCAAGCAATAAAAATCAGATGAGCACTACATCCCGGCCCTGATAGAAGTCGTCGATGACTTTGACGATGGCCGTGGAGATGTCGGTCGTTACGTAGGAATAAGACTTCTTGCTGTAGACGGACTTGAGGAACATGAGCAATTCGAACCGCAATCCTTCACCCTCGAGCGGATAGAAGTGGCGGGTATTGTCTGAGGCATTCTCGTATCTCACCTCGAAATAATCGGTCTTCCACCAGGGAGCCGGTACGTAGATATATCCTTTGGTACCCGATATGACGAGCTCGCCTTCGCTCTTGACACCTCTGCCCACCTTGACGGAGGCCACGGCATGCGGATAGACGAAGGATATCTTGGAGAAGGTGTCGTAGTGATGGGTGTCAGGAAGCAGGTGCGTGACGATGTCTTTCTCCCGATAGTTGGTGCCTAAGAGTTGGAACACCGGCAGAAGAGCCGTCGGCCCCCAGGCGCAGATGCTGTTCCACGACCCCGACAGATGATTGTCGAGCTTATAGTCCTGGTCGTTCAAGCTGGTAGAGACCGCATCCACGGAGACAATATCGCCGATGATCTCCGACTTGGCCAACAGACAGAGCCTCGAATAGGCCAGGCTGTAGGCGGTCTTGATAGAGTCCATAAGTACGCACTGCTGCCGGGCGGCCAGCTCTTTGAGACTCTCCATCTCTTCGAGGCTGATGGCTATGGGCGATTCGCAGAGCACGTGCTTGCCTTTGAGCAGCACTTGCCTGACATCGGCAAAGTGATGGCGGGGGCTGGAGATGATGTAGAGAGCATCACTGTGGTCTGTCAGCGCGTCGAGACTGTCGTAGGATTTGACGGTAGCGTCTTCTAACCGGAAGTCGTCTCTGCGACTGTATATGCCACTGATGGACATGCCGTTGACATAGCGGCTCTCTTTGACGATCTTGTTGAGAATGGTCGATTCTCCAATGAGGCCAAGGCGCAGCTCATGCCTCTCCGCCCTTATGTCAGAACTGGAGATGCCTTCCGTACGGTCGAGATAGACGACCTTACAGTATTCTTTGAGATAGTCGAAGTGACCTTCCCAGTCGGATCCGACGGTGAAGATATCAACGTTGAGGCGCTTGATGTCGTCAATCTTTTGTCCCTCGTATTCCTCCACGATAATCAAGTCGGCCAGCCCTGTGGCTTTCACCCCCTGTATTCGTTCCAAGAGGCTTTGCTGCACGTTGATCTTGCCCCGCTGCCGGTCGAAAGTGTCGCTCGTCACCCCGACGATGAGGAAGTCGCCCAAAGCCTTGGCCCGCTTGAGCAGCCGGATGTGTCCCTCGTGTATCAGGTCGTAGGTGCCGTATGTTATTACGCGTGTCATATCAGTAGATGTGTGCTATAAGGTTGTTGTCTGTGTTACAGCAGGTTGCGCCTCACAAGGTCGTGCAGGGCATGGCAGAGGGTCTCGTTGTCTTGCAGCGTGAGCGCACCTAAGTGTCCTACTCTGAACACGTGGTCGCGCAGGTCGCCGCCGTTGGGACAGATCCAGATCTGATATTCGTCTTTGAGGATGGTGAACACATCGTAAGCCTTTGCGTGCACTGGGTGCAGGGGTGTCACGGCATTGGACAGGGAGTGGGAGAAGATCTCTAAGGGCAGATCCTTGATACGGCTGCGGAAGTCGGAGGCTATCATCTGCCGCTCCTTGATCTCCGCGTCAACGCCTCCCTTGGCCTCTATCTCCTTGAGCCGCTGGTTGATCTGTAGCAGGATGCCCACAGCGGGCGTGAACGGTGTCTGTCCGCGCTCACCGTTTTTCAAAGCGTCTTGCAGGTCGAAGTACATGCTCTTCACTTTATTGTCCATCACGCGACTGATGGCGCGCGGCGAGAGCACGATGAGGGAGATGCCCGGCGGACAGGCCAGTGCCTTCTGCGAGCCGGTAATCATCACGTCTGCTCCCAAGGCCTCCATGTCAAAGGGATCACAGAGGAAGGAGCTGATGGAATCTACGATGAGCAGCATCTCGTTGCGTTTGCAGAAGCGGCTGATGCGCCGGATGTCATAGAGCACGCCAGTGGATGTCTCGTCCACGTTTACCAGCAGGGCGGTGTAGCCTTTGTTGTCGAAGCGCGCCAAGTCCTCGTCCGTGATGTCGTGGCCAGGCACCGGGTTGATCTCGTCGTGAGGAATGTCGTGAATCTCGCACAGTTGCACGAACCGGTGCCCGAAGCTGCCGCCGTTGATGACGAGAGCCTTGTCCTTCGGCGTGAGAACGTTCATGACCGTCGCTTCCATGGAGGCCGTACCCGACCCGGTGATGAAGACCACCCGCGAGTCTTTCGGAGCATGGGCGAAGGACAATACGAGCCGCTCGTTCTCTAACATCTTTTCTGAAAACTCCGGGGTGCGGAAATATGGCACTTGTTCAGCGCCAATGACCCGCACGGTGTCGCTTGCCATGACAGGTCCAACAGTGAAATTAAGCATTGTATTACTCTTTTTCTGCAAAGTTACCGCTTTTTTCTTACAGAGAGGGAGCTATTGCAACTTTTTCTTCCTACCTTTGTGGTAAAAATGAGATAGCTATGAAGATATTGTTATTCTGTGAAAACAAATATGCGGTAGATATACTCTTTCCTTTGCAGGAAGAAGCTGACAGAGAGGGAGGCCATGAGGTGCTGTGGTTCGTGGACAAGCGGAAGATCCCCGACTTCCCGTTGCGCGAAAAAGTGGCGTGGACCAACAGCATGCAAGAATGCTTCGACTTCTCGCCGGAAGCTGTCTATGTGCCCGGCAACATTGTGCCTTACTATCTGCCGGGCGTGAAGATCGAGATCTTCCACGGCTATGCCGCTGAGAAGAAGGACCATTGGGTGATCCGCCGCTATTTCGACGCTTATTTCACGCAGGGACCTTACTTCACGGAGCACTTCAAACGGCTTAGCAAGAAGTATGGCGACTTTGAGGTGTTGGAGACGGGTTGGACACGCCAGGACTGGATCTTCCGCCACAAGAACGATTTCGAGGCCGAGCGACAGGAGCTGTTGCGGAAGTATGGCAAGAAAGAGATTGTCATCTATGCCCCTACCTTCTCGCCCAAGCTCACGTCGCTGCCGACCATCAAGCAGGCTCTCGTGCGCCTTACGGAGCAGAGAGACATCTTGCTGCTCATCAAGCTGCATCCGCTGACGCGACAGGAGTGGGTGGACGAATACCGGCAATTGGCTGAGGAGCACGACAACATCTTGTTTGTCAGTGACTTTGGGGTCACTAAATGGATGCTGATGTCCGACGTGCTTATCAGTGACACCTCCTCGACGATCTACGAGTTTCTGTTGCTTCGCAAGCCGGTCATCACGCTCAACGCCATCTCAAAGGACATCTATTGGAAAAACATCACCGATGCTGCCGACCTTTGCGCCGCCTTCGATGAGGTGCATCACGATGAGCAGCTGCGCAAGGACATGCTCTGGGTGGCCGAGAACTATGACCCGCATCTTGACGGACAGTGCGCCAAGCGCATGATAGAAGGCGCGGCCGACTACATTCGCCGCCACGGAGTGCCCACTCACCGAAGCCTGAATCTCTGGCGCAAGTACACCAGCATCAAGACTTTCGGACGTATCGACACCTCGCGTCGGCGATGATGACGCGCACGGTGCGAATTAATAAACAGATTTTATAATTACTTTCTTACCACCAATGATATAGATGCCCGGACGGGTGATATGCTCAATGCGGCGGCCCGTCAGGTCATAGATAGCAGGGTCGCCTTCCTTCACTACGTCCGGCGTAATCTTAACGCTGGCGATGGGGGTTGTGAGCTTCACGTCGAAGCTCTTAGAGGTCGAGTAGGTCTTTCCGTCAGGGGCTGTCACGGTCAGCGTCACCGTCTTCCTCCCTGTCTCCTTATAGCTTGCGCTGGCGTTCACCAGGACAGACTCGGTCTGGTCGGCCCCCGGCATGTCCCAATGATAGGAGCAGCCCGGAGCTTTGTTGAGCGAGAGGAAGCTGATGCGTCCGCGAGCCTCTACATCAGCCGCAGAGATGCTGAAGTCGGCTGTCGGGGTCAGTTTGACCACTTCTAAGGTCGTCTCGGCCGTGGAAGTGGCACCGCTGATGTCCGTTACCGTCAACGTCACCTTATGGCTGCCCGCCGTGTTGAAGATAAACGATGGGTTGGCAATATGTGCCTGGGAGGGCGTGCCGTCTGCGGCTGTCCAGCTATAACCGGTGGCATTGAGCGAGGTCTTTGCTTTCATCGTGACGGGCTGTCCGGCAACGACGCTCTTAGGAGCCACAATGGTGGGTGATGGCAGACCGGTGCCCTTTTCAAGCGTCTGCTCGCCCGGACCTAACGTAGCGCCTGTCACGTTGGCTCCCACCACGGCATCGTGGCCGTTGGCAACATCCCTGATAAAGGTCTTTCCTTCCCTGGTGTACGTATCCATCTTAAAGTAAGCCGCCAATGAGGAAATGCGCTTGGGACTTGCGACAGGCACCTTATAGTTGTCCTTGATCTCTTGTGCGGTGCGGGCACAGCTCCACAGGCGCAGCTCGTCCATGTCGCCGTTCAGCGTCTCTCCATTACCGAAATACAGACGGCCGTTCCAGAAAGCGGGGAAGCCGGAGTGATCAGGCGAGGTGCCCTCGACCTTCTTATCGCCATTCACATAGATGGTTTGCTTATTGCCGTCAATGACGATGGCGATGTGAGCCCACGTGCCGTTATGCAGGACATTGGCGGCCGTGTTGATGCGGTTGTTGCTGTCATTGCTCCAACCGGCTGAGATAGAACCGTCCGCATTGGTATGCACACGGTACTTGTCCCACAGGTTATAGAAGAGGAAATCGCCCCAGTTGTAGAGATAGGAAGGCTTGAACCAAAACTCTACGGTATAGGCCTTATGCTCCGAGGCCACCACGTCGGGTACCCAGAACGAGCCGTTGCTGAGCCTGATGACCTTGTTGTCGTAGGCTTCATCGACCGGCATGCTGTTGCCGTTGCTGGCCTCGTTGCTGGCTGCCGACAAGTATTCCTTGCCGCCGAGCACATATACCGCACGCACCGTCCACACGCCCGTCAAGTCTGATGCCGTGTAGCTTGTGCCGGTGGTCTCGTCCACCTTCTCGCCATTCTTATAGACGTAGTATTTCGCGGGGGTCAGCGCGCAGCCCTGCGGAGGCTGCCATGTCAGCGCAGTGCTGCTTAGCTCGGCATTGAGCGGCTCGTTGAGCGGCTCGCCGTTCACCACCTGGCTCATTAGGGTCTGCTTTCCCGCATTCTGAATGCTGACATTATGATTGGCAAAGACCGTCTCGATGCCTTCGGGATCAAACTCATAGTCAATCACGCTGGCCGACAAGATCTTGCCCGTTCCCTGGGCCGTGCTCTTGCTGTTGACGACAAGGAAATATTTAAGCGGCTTGCGGCAGTCAAACTCGTCTGTGAGGTCGGTAAGGTCTACGCCAAACTCCATTGGCTCATTATGTACTGTGCCGTCAGCCCATTTGCCCAACAGGGGCGTGGCAGGATCGGTGTTGGTGCCGTCGCCAGTATAGTTGATATAGGAGAACTGAAAGGTCTTCTCGGGCACCGTGGCCGTTGTGTCGCTCGCGATCCCTGCCAGGACGCTTATCTCCGAGCGGTGGTCGTACTGCATCGTCACTTTCATCGTGCGCTTGGGCGTGTAGCCGCCACGGTAGATATACATATAAGGTGTCCAGTATCCTTGGGGCTTGTACGCCGTGACACCCGTGGAGGTTGTCACAGCCTGGGAGACACCGCCGCCCATGGCGTAAGGGCAATAGACAAATCCCTGGTTGGCCCAGTTGCCCCACGTGTTGGCGATAATCCATGCGCCGTTCTCGTTCTGGCCGAGGCTGTTTTTAGCCTCGCCCACCGTGCCGTTGCCGTCCAAGTCGAACTGCACGCGGTCGTCATATCCGACGATGGTCATGGCATGGTCACTCCCGTTCAGGTTCCAGTGCACCATGTATTTCTTGCCGGTGAAGCCATTGCGGTCATTGGTGGTCGAGGAGGGAATTTCACCGGTCTTTGCGCTGGCGATACCCACGCCTATACACACGATGCCACCGCGGTTCCCGTAGGCAGGATCATCGTTGTGGTTGTAGAGATAGTGCTTCAGGGCCTCCTGTCCTTCCGCCGTCTCCACGCTTTGCGGGAAACTTACCGCCCTGGAGATACGGTGCTTCATCGCATTATAAAAGGTGGCATAGCCCTGCACCCATCCCCAGTCGCCTTTGTCGAACTCCGACCCGCCGTAGATGGAACTTTCGTAGCGCCCGCCATAGATGTCGGCCGTAGGAAAGCCTACATAGAGAGCCATCTCGTCCTTGCCCGGTCCATGGTAGGTGAAAGGGTACTCGAACATCGGTGTCAGCTGGTTCTCGGGCAAGGATGCATTGGTGTTGTTGTACGCGTTCATCTCCGAAGTCATCATGTAACCAACGTGAGACGAGACACCACACGACCCATAGCTTTCCTGGGAGAAGATGGGCGGGAAGTAGCTTTGCTTGCTGTTGTCCCAGTGGTCAGGCAAGCTGGTGGCCGCACGCCTGGCGCGGGCAGGAGATTTGTGGACGGCTTGCTTTGGGTCCACATTCGTGCTCCTGTAATAGCCAGGATAAGGGTCGTCGTTTGGTAAGTTCTTGATGAATACTTGTGCAGAAGTTGCGGTGACAGATCCTGCAAGAACCGTTGTCAGTAATAATTTGCTAATGTCTATCATACGGTAATCTATGCAATCGATATTGTTCGCACTTCGTGGAGTGCTTCTTACAAGGCCTCTGCCTTCAGGTTCGTTATCTTGCTGTTGAAGCTGTCGCCAGCGTTCTTCAGGGGGAACACGAAGGTGCTGATATAGTACATTGGGCGCTTGAAAGGAATCTTCTTTACGTCGAGTGTCTCCACGACGCGGCCGTTGACCTCGAGCCGGGTCATCTCTTTGTCACCACGGATCGCTACGTGGGCCTTCTCGCCCGGGTTGAAGCTGTAGTTGAACTGGTAGAGGTACCCATCGCGGCTGAATCCTAAGCGTCCCGCCACGGGATCGGAGAGCCAGAAGGTAGCGTCGTCGAAGGAGAAGAGTGTGGTGCCCGTCTTTTCCGGTCTGGCCTCAATGTCGAAGCTCACCCTGTAGTTCCAGCCTATCTGGTCGATGTCCGTGGTCTCGCCGGGCCGTACCTCACGCATCTGCAGCACCGTGCCTTTGGGATAATAGCCGGCGTAGTTGATGCCGGGAGCCTCACGCACCGACAGCTCCTTGCCCTGGTACTCGTCCCACGTCAGCGACGGCTTGCTTCCGGTCCACATTTTCGTGGCCAGCGTGCGGATGGCCGGCATGCTGCGATAATGGATGTCGCGCGTGGAGATGCCGTTGCCCACCACGTCGTTCCACACGGCGAACATGCCGCCCTTGATCTGAGGATGACGCTCGGGAAACTGCTTGCCGTTGATGTAGGCGGGGGTCCAGTGCTCGTACAGCCACTTGGTATTGAGGTAGTCGTAATAATAGCCGGCCTTAGGGACGATGTACACCTGTCCGTCGGGGATGGACACGACATCATAGCCAAGGGATATCATGGAGTCGGGGCGGGAATAGTCGTTGGACCAGCAATCCATCAAAACGCCTTTCACCTTGATGGGGGTCTTGCCCCTGGCGTGGGTCTGCGAGCCCCAGATGACGGCTGTCTTGTCATATTTCTCCACCAACCGGATGTAATGGTCGGTGAAAGCCCGGAACTGCTCCACCAGCTCCTGGGTGCGGTTGGAGTACTCGTCGGTGCCGATATGTACGTACTTGCCGCGGAAGACCGGGCTTGGTCCGCTCAAATATTCCGTGAACAGACTGTCGAGGAAGGGATAGACCTCTGGGTTGCCTAAGTCTAAATGGTCAGCGCCATACTGCTTCGAGCCGAGTGAGGGGCGATAGTGGCTGAAGGCCAGCGAGTGGGCCGGTACGTCGATCTCTGGCACGATGTCGACGCCTAAGCTGTCACCGAGCAGCTGCAGGGCGGTGAACTCCTGCTTGGTGTAGTGGCCGTCGCGTGCGGTCAGTCCCGGGAAGAGGTCGCTCTCCAAGCGGAAGGCAGCCTGCGTCTTGTCCCAGTTGTCACCGAAGTAGAGCGGAAATCCGTTGTCGTTGAGGTGCACCTGCAACATATTCATCTTATAGTAAGCCAGGATATGTACATAGTCGCGCAGCATGCTCATCGGCAGATACTTGCGGCCGGCATCGAGCATGGCTCCGCGAACCCCATAGTCGGGCCAGTCGCGTGTCACACCGCAGGGGGCCGCCTTGCCGCCGCTGTGGTCAAGGACCTGCAGGATGCTGCGCGTGCCCCAGTAAAGACCTTTCTCGGTAGGTGCGGAAAGGGTGATACCGTCTTTCGTGATTGACAGCTGGTAACCCTCATCCCCTAATTTCTTGTCAGCCTTTAGGTTCAGTGTGATGACAGGCTTGGCCTTTCTGTTCGTGACCAGGCTGCCCTTGCTGCCGAACATCTTGTCCATGTCGGTCAGCAGCTGTCGCGCCACCCGCCCGCATCTGCCTTTCGGTGTGGCATCGTAGACAGTAATGTTTGTTGGGAGCGTAAAGGTGCCGTTGTTGCCCGTCCAGGTCTTGAGCTCAGGTATGACGAATGGTTTCTCGTTGTTTCCGGCCTGCATGTGCAGGGATGCCAGTCCTAAGAGCAGGCACAAGGCAGTCTTCTTGTTGATGGTTCGCATTATTGTCTTAATTAAATTACTGTTAGGAATTGATTGGTTTTGTTTCAAGCACAAAATTACGGAATCTATTCCAATTAGTAGCATGGTTTAACAAAAAATCCTCCTGTACGTTTGAATTTAGCGGTCTATCCTGACAGAACCATTTCCATCGTAGTGCAGGGTTTATCCCCGCCCTATTGTGTATCTCCCTGATTTATTGTTGCAAGCGTTAGTCCCACGATGCTACGGCTGACATATTCCATCTTCCTTCAGAGAGCACAACTCAGATGAAAACGGCTATGACCGAATATATGAATCGAGGAATGGAATCATCCTATAAAAAATAGCATTGGATTATGCAATAAACGTCAAGATTTATTTTTTTCAACCCCCACTGAGAATCGATTCTTTTCAAACAAGTGTGTGCTCGGGCGAAAAGAAGCGATTGTTGAGCCAAGTTGATAAGCAGTTTGTAATCAATATATTACATAATTAATCCTTTTGAAAGAGTTTTTCAACGCTTTCAAAGAGCCGACATGACTACAGTTAGGTCGCCTGCTTAACTGCGTTAGGTCGCCTGCCTAACAGCGTTAGGTCGCCTACTTAACAGCGTTAGGTGGGCGACCTAACCGTTAAAGGTTCATTCTCTGACTCTCTTTTTCGCGTTTTTCGGCCTGCGCACCCCGATTTTTCTTTCTCTTTCACAAATTTTCATTGTCCTGACTTTTTACTTTTTGTCAAGAAAAACGAGTGATTTATTCATCGTTGCATGGCAGGGTGCGGGGGCAGGCAGGGTTAGGGGGCCTTCACTGCACTGACACGTCCCTACTTCATCACTTTTTTGTTGATACCCAGTGCTGCTCTTGATTATCAGACTTTTCACGCAGAGCCGCAGAGTTTATTGAGCCGCAGAGATGATACATGTCAGAGGCAGAGACCGCTGAGAGGCCTTCGGCCTTTAGAGGAGAACGCAGAGAGTCGTGCGTCGGTGGAGACGGCCTCGAAGATTCTGAATGCATCTTAGATGCGTAGCAGGACGGAGCCCTGTGGTTACGCGCTTCGCGCATTGTGCCTCAGAAGGCTGATTGTCAGTATGTTGAGCTCCATCAACAACCCCAGTCTGCGTGAGCTTCGCTCACTTAGACTGGGGTTATGAAGCATTCAGCCTCTTTGAGGCTGCCAGGTTGTGACAATAACTCCGTGGCTCAATTATCTCCGCGGCTCCGCGAGAAAATATATACGCCGCTGCGAGAATCGACTTGCATCATAGCAAGGGTTTCATGGGGTTGGGTCAGAATAGACTGCCGAACAGATTCGGGTGACGCATTGACGAATTCAGGCCCAAGGGGGATTGTCCGTGGCGGGCAGATGCCGCTGCCTAACCAAAGACAGTAACACATCTATAGAAAAAGAAGGGTATATCCCTTATTCCCTTCAGGCATGACCTGAAGGC
>Ga0256404_1005283_pt1 | contig 23080 bp, 35 predicted proteins | sample RumenRJG_01DNA_FD_185990 | JGI IMG/M metagenome (GOLD analysis project Ga0256404, IMG submission 185990) | Bovine rumen microbial communities from Lethbridge, Alberta, Canada - RJG_01 | ecosystem: Host-associated > Mammals > Digestive system > Stomach > Rumen | place: Canada: Alberta | collected... | reverse complement strand
AACGTCCCTCGACATAACTTTTGTCCCTCTAAAATAATGTTATATCGTTGATTATCATCTCATTATATTTGCAGATATTAGATTCTGCGTCGGAAAGTAGATTCTGCGTGGGAAAGTAGGTTATATTTGTAGAAAGTCTTCATAAAACTTTTGAATACAAATGATAAGCAAAACATACTACAGATACATTTGGCTTCTCGACACGTTATTGAACAGCAGTCCTCTGACGATTGACGAGATAAATATGCTGTGGGAGAATTGTCCACTTAGCGATGGACCGATACCGTTACGCACTTTCCATGAGCAGAGAAAGGGAATCAAGGAAATGTTCGGTGTAGAGATAGTATGCGACCGTTCACATGGTAATGTATATTATGTCAAGAACCCAGAGGTGTTGGAGAGACGGAAGGTCGCTAAGTGGCTGCTGTACAAGTATAGCATTCCTCAGGGGTTTGCGACTTTCAATAGCATGAAGGATAGAATCATATTGGAAGAAATTCCATTGGGAACATCTTTCCTTGATGACATCATCGAAGCCATGCAGAAGAATATGGAGTTGCGAATTGACTATCAGCGATATGAGGGAGAACAGGGCGAAGAACATTTGCAGACATTTCATATTCAGCCATACGCTTTAAAAGTCTTCAATCGACGTTGGTATCTATTGGGATTTATTAAAGAAAAAGATGGTTTGCGCACAATAGCCCTTGACCGCATACTGTATCTTGAAGTGCTAACAACCAGCTTCTCCCTGCCCGAAGACTTCGATGCCCGCAAGTACTTTTCTAATGTTGTTGGCATCTTTGTGAATAAAGAATTACCCGTCACGAAAGTCATGATTCGCGCCTACGGTACTCAGGCAGAATACCTTCGCTCTACTCCGCTCCACAAAAGTCAATCCGAAGGTAAATCCAAGCATGGTGAATTTGCAGATTTCACCTATAGATTATGCGTAACCACAGAGTTGGTGAGTCAGTTGCTGGCAATGGGAGAGAAGGTGAAAGTGCTGGAGCCAGAGGAGTTGAGGGCAGAGATGAAGAAAAGAATTGGTAACATGATAAATTATTATTAAATAATTATGGAATTAAAAGATACAAAAACGAGTAACAACCCTATTTACAGGGAGTTCTTCTCAAAAAGCAGATTGGAAGCAAAGGTAGATAAAACAATATGGCGTGGAAGTCCTTCTGAGAACTCTTTTTGTTTTATTAATCCAGAAGTAAAATATAAAGAACGAGAAGGTGTGGTATTGAATAAACTCAGAGAAGTTTTCGAAATCCAATCTGTTTCTTTTGATGATAAATTTCGACAGGCAATTTCTGGTGACGGCCAAGAAGTTAAGCGGATTGCGACTCTCCATTCTTCATCTTTAGCAGCATTGTTGCTATTATATTCGGTTTCAAATGATAATCCACTTATATGTGAGTTAGACGGGAAAAAGTATACATTTGATAATTGCTATTTTGAAGTCAAGACAAATGTGAAAGATAGTCATTTCTCCAATATGGACGTTGTTTTGGTTGGCAAGAATTCTGAGGACAAAGATGTTCTGTTCTTTTTAGAGAGTAAATTCAGCGAATATCTTAATACAGGAATGTGTGATAACATAAGTCTTGATGCATATAAGGATAAATATAAAGAATTAGGACTAATGGGGGACAATGCTATACAGGGACTTCATTTTGAATTTGGGAAGGGAAAAGATAATGTAGAATGTTTGCAAATAAAGTCTGATACGACTCCCCAATATTGTAGTGGAATCAAACAAATGATTTCTCACTATATGGGGGTAATTAACTTTATTGAACAAGGAAAAAATGCTTTGGATCCTAAGCAGAAATCTCATCTTGATGAAATAGTCGACTTACGAAACAGGGCAGGTATTATCCTTGGGGAGGTATTATTTGATTTCGGTGATACAGTTGATGAAGGAGCTTCAAAACTTTCAAGATACTCTACTATATATAATAAACTTGCAACGATATTGAACAAACATACCTCAAAGTTATATATTCTACCTAAAATCTTAACCTATCAGGAACTACTCAAAGATTTCAAATTAGATAAAAAAGTAAAAGACTTCTATCAGTTGTAAAATGACAATATTAACTAACTGAAATGATAACGTTTTTTTGCGATAAATAGTAAATCGTGTGATTATTCACACAGTTTCTGCGGCGTTTTTGCACATCTAACAGCAAAAACGCCGTTTTTTGTGCTTTTTCATTCGTATAAAGAAACATATATATGGGGGCTATTCCTCTTAACTAAGAAATCGTAAGATTATGAGCAAAAACAAAGATCAGAAGCGCAAGGCGCAATTGACTGCACGAGCAAAGAATGAATCATTCCGTTTTCAGGTGGAATACACGAGAAAACAAAAAGGTATCGACATTATGGGGATGGAACAGGACTTGACCGCTGAACTGGATGCCATCTGCCAGAACGGTCTAACGGATGCCTTGCTCGACTTGGCAAATATTGTAGAAGGAATGCGGAAGGAACTGGGCATCGAGCAGGAGGTGGACAAGTGCTCCCTAAATGGTTCCCTCGTACCATTTATACTCGGCATCACCGTAACCCAACCTGACTGCGCCACCTATGTCCCTAACCTATTTACAGCACATCAGCCTCTACAAGTGACTATCGCCTATGACAACGAATTTAGGAATTAAGCAGTTAACTGGATGAAAGCAAATGGATATGAGATTTCTTCATACCTTGGTCAGCCTCTACTCAAACTGAAGAATGTAAGAATAGTTATTAGAAGAGTGCTCAAGTCATAAAGTTTTTCAATCTTCTGAATAAACAAAAAACAGCAACTAATGAGACAATTCAAAAACGTCAAGAACATTACCGAACGCAGCAACATTTCAGTAAACAAATATCTCAAGGAAGTAAGTCGTTATCCAATGGTAACAGTTGATGAAGAGGTGATTCTCGCACAAAAGATCAGACAAGGAGGCAAGGAGGCTGACAAGGCACGGCAAAGACTTGTAGAAGCCAACCTTCGCTTCGTTATCTCTGTAGCAAACCAGTATCGTCAACCCAACATGGATCTCGCTGACCTGATCTCGGAGGGAAACATTGGCCTTATCAAGGCAGCAGAGCGTTTTGACGACACACGAGGCTTCAAGTTTATATCGTATGCCGTATGGTGGATTCGTCAGTCCATCTTTTCAACTATCTATGAGAATGGCAGAACTATCAGATTGCCTCTTAACCAGCAGGCACTCCTCAATATGTATTCTATCCTATTAAAAGAGACGATGCAGAAGGAACAAAGAAAACCAACTATAGCAGAGTTTGCGGAGTTTGCAAATATCAGTGAGAACAAGGCAAGTGCACTCATTGAGCAAACCGGCAAGACGATGTCTATGGATACACCTCTGTCTGAAGACGCTGATACCTCCATCGGTGACCTTGTCTCTTCAGATTCAAAAGCTGATGAATCCTTAGACAAGGAGTCTCTACACCAAGATATGGTGGCTATGCTCAACCATATTCTTTCTGCTAAAGAAAGGGAAATCTTAATGCGTAGCTTCGGCATTGATTGTATGGAGGAAGGACTTGAAGAGATTGGTTTTGCACTCGGTTTAACAAGAGAACGTGTCCGCCAGATACGCGAAAAGGCTCTCTGCAAAATTCGACGTTCCAATAAGATTGGAAGATTGGCACAATACATTTGATAATTTTTTCATTAAAAATATTGATTATGGTAAAGAAAGAAAGGAAATTGAGAAAAGAGGAACTTGAGAGTTTTACTCTGGCCTCTGCATTTGAAATGATATATGAGAAATCTTGCGATAGTAAACTTTCACCAGAGTTCTACGATACATGCAATGACGCTATCAATTTCGTCAGTAAGGAATTAAACGTTACACATTTTCAATCGATTATACTTGCTATACTCGCAAATAGTGACGACTCTATTTCTCTAAATCAAATGTCAAGTTATACAAAATGTTCTCCAATCAGATTTCGTATTCACAAAGAAGAACTGGACGATTTACATTATAGGCACTTCGTGCAATGGGTTATGGCAAGATATTCCTTAGAATACCGCATTCGTGATGAGTTTATGGAAGCTATTATAGACAATGTACCATATACCCCCAAGAAATATGAAGACTACACAACCTACGATGTCTATACAAAAATTGCCTAATGGATAGAGATGCTAAAACGCGATGAAGGACTATATGAAGATATAGTTAAAAACGTCAGACGACTCTTGGAGTCAACAAGACATCTGTTTGTATATTTTATTTTTGACGGCAGCTTCATTTGCAGATTTTTGTATATTTTCCGTCCCTCCTCCGTCCCTCGGCATAGTATCTGTCCCCTGCAATTGGAGGCACATACACTGATTATCAACGACTTATATTTGCAGATTTTACATTCTGCGTCGGAAAGTAGATTCTGCGTGGGAAAGTAAAATGCTAATAAACAAGCATTAACAAAAACAAAGAAAAGACAAGAATAGACAAATAAGGCCTTTAACTGCAGATGTTTGTCTATTCACGTCGATTCTGAATAAACTGCCAAATTTATCTAAGTTTGAGGATGAAAACAGGTACTTTTGTCACTCCGTGGTCACTCGAGGAACCACAAGTGACCGAATTTGGTCACTCAAGTGACAAAAGTAATCCGAGGTCTTGAAATGGAAATCATGGAATATCACGATATCATTGGAGAATTGGAGTAATCAGCACCGCTACAACTCATTATTCGCTGTAGATAATCATTATTTTCTTCTTATCAGTGGCGTTTTCAGTCAGTCCAAAAATTATTTTAACCAGGTCGTTTAGCTCGACCATAAGAGTATCAGCGCTACTCAATTGATCCATATATAAGGGATGTGCACTTGGAAATGACAGTTGAATAATCATTCTTGTAATGTGCTTTATATTCACACATTCCCTTTTTAATTCGGCAATTATTTTGGAAAACATCGTCTGCCAATCTACAGATGCCAGTTCTTCTGATATAAGTAATGTTGCTTTATTCCCTTGAATTATATCGTTGATATCATCTTGGTCTATTGTTATAATAGGTTTACCTGATAAGACCAACGGGGCTGCAATTTGGCTTGTAATATTTCTAATAATCTGAATCATACGCTACTAAGTTTTGAAGAGTGGAAGGCTCACCCTTTCACTACTCTTCTGATTAATACTCTGACTTGGTTTAATTTCAATAGTGGCTGACCAAGATAAGTGGTGACCTCATAGCCGTGGCTTTTCATCCAGTCGACTGCCTGGTTGCGGATTTCATTGTCGTAGCTGATGGTGAGGTTGAAAGGTAGGGTGAAGTCGAGTGGATTCAATTCATTGGATGTATCCATCGGATTGGAAGGTTCAAGTCCCAGGCAATAAGCAGCATAACTGGCGGCGAGGATACCTTTGGTTGGCTCGGCTTGAAAGCCCAATTCTAGTTTGATATGGTCGATGATATCCTTCAGTGTCAGTAGTTGCTCAGCCACTCCCAAGTTCTGAAATACCAGTACCTCCTCGGCTATGCGTTGTTCAACATCGGCTGGCACTTCGCCGAATTTCTGTCTTGCACCAAACATCGTGTTAAACATCAGTGCATTGTTGACGGTGCGCTGTTGCAGCTGCTGCCTTCTTTTCTTATCTTTCTTCATAATTCTGTTTCTTTTGTTCGTCTATACTATATAATACGAAGAACTTTTGATATAGTGAGCAAAAAAGCAGATAATGTATGCAATAACTTTGCATACATTTCGTTATATTTGCAGTTGAATTTGATATAACATTCGAATTAAATACTAAAAAGACATTGGTTTATGATTAGCAAAACGTTCAACAGATACATCTGGCTTCTAAATATCTTGCTCCAAAACAAGAAACTTACTTTTGAGCAGATCAGCACTCTTTGGAAGGAAAGCAATATGAGTGATGGAGAAGCTTTGCCTTTGCGAACCTTCCATCAGCATCGTAAGGCCGTTGAAGAGTTGTTTGGCGTAGAAATCAAATGTAATCCTTCAGATGGTTATCATTACTTCATTGATGATCCGATAAAGATGCGAAATGACAGAACCCGACAGTGGCTGCTTAATTCCTTCTCATTATCGAACATGATAACTGCCGGACATAATATGAATGGCAGAATCCTCTTCGAAAAAATACCTTATGGTACAGAGTATCTGCAGCCAGTAATAGAGGCTATGCAAAAGAGTAAGGTGCTTGAGATAGATTATCAGGCATTTGGCACTTCACGCGAGACTTACCACATGGAGACTTATGCCATGAAGGTGTATCATCAGCGCTGGTATGTCGTGGGAAGAATACCCGAAAAGAATGGTATCAGGAATCTGGCACTCGACAGAATATTGGATATGCACCAAACGGATGAATCCTATAAGGTTCCTAAAAAGTTTGATGCAGAGAAATACTATGCCAATACAGTAGGCATCTTTGTGAGCGAAGACCTACAGCCCCAGAAAGTACGCATTCGTGTGTATGGCAAGCAGGTGGAATACCTTCGTACTCTCCCACTCCATAAATCACAGGAAGAAGTGCTGACTAAACTCAATGAGTATAGCGAGTTCCAATACAGGCTGTGCTTGACACCAGAGTTATCAAAGGAGATTCTTGCTATGGGAGAATTTGGTGAAGTGCTGCAACCTGCAGAACTTCGAGAGGAAATTAAAAAGAGAATAGAAACGTGTTTAACTAGATATCAATAAGAATGATGAAGGTCAAGATTCAAAAGACAGTAGATATCAAGTCTGTCGAGGACTGTTTTTTTGCTGCACCACCAAAAGGTAAAGGAAATCAGTGAAAAGATAATTTCAGTGCCAAAGAACTTGCAAAGTTTGCAACAAGTTCTGAATTTCCTAAATTTTTAAGCGATTTATTAAAACAAATGGGGCTTAAGGGTACAGACGTGACTTGTATTCCAGAATACGACACATCACTTCCTTGCTCAACAAGTGGTCCAAGAAACCATGACTTATTAGTGATCGGTAAAAAACTTGTTATTGGTATTGAAGCAAAAGTCAACGAACCGTATTCCGAGACTGTCAAGAAGGAATACGATAAAGGTTCTAAGGATAAGAAAAGTAGAATAGACTGGATGAAACATATTCTTTTTGATGACGAAAACATCAATGTTGATGATATCAGATATCAACTGCTTACTGGTACTTGTGGCACATTACTAGAAGCATTACGTAGAAATATGACTGAATGTATGTTTCTTAGCCTTACCTTTGATGTTAATGGAAACGGAGGAAACAAGAATAACACTCAAGAGTTCGAAAAATTCTGCGCTGCTCTTCAGATACCAGTAAATGGACATAAGAAATTCATGGTGAATGATCCAAAGACACATGATCAAGTCGAAAAAGCAATAAATTGCCATATTGTAAAAAGAACCATTAAAGTCGCAAGGCTATATTCAGTTTTATAATCCGATACAGTTATGCAGACTTTTTGCACACCATTGTTGGATTTTCACTTGACACCCCAAGTTTTTATCGTATATATAATATAGAGTTTTCAAACAAGTATATAATTATGTCCAATTATACGAACCAACAAAAGTTGTGGATATCCCAAGCTTATGCTGATATCCAAGAAGATCCAAAGAGTTATGGCATTGGTGATATAGAGATAGAACAAGAGAAAGTCGTTATGCTGTTAAAAGAAGACTTTGAAGCAGCTTTTGGAACTACGATATCTCCTGCAAGTATAATGGAAATTTTATGTTTGACTAAAAAATAGAATTATGGAGCATAATGATTTTGAGACAATTAAAAATCTTCTTAAAGGTAAGTTTGGCAATACAAGTATTCCCGCTCATTACGGGTATAAGTTAGACTCCAAAAAGAAAGAATTGATCCTTTTGCTAAAAGAAAAAGGGCTAACTGCTAATATGCAGGACGACGCTGCTGCTTTTGAAAGCTGGGCGATAGTCTTGAAATGTTATCTTCCTGAGCATATTGATTCCGTTGTTATCGATTGGGAAGCTGACATTACAGAGAATAAGCACTACAATCGTTTTGTCTACAGATTAGCGAAATTCGTTCAAACATATAGCTGGGCACATGCTGCCAAGCCACTACCTCCCATTCCATCCGTCTTAAAATGCAATATTAGTAATCAAGAAGCTGCTGAAATCAAAGAGCATGCTGAAAATTCAGAAGGATGGCTGGAATGTAAATATGTTCTTGACCATCAGGCAGAATATGATGTGATGAATCACCAATTCCCAGTTGGAGTCTTTGACGGTATTGTCTCTAGGTCAACACATTTTACAACGGGAGGTAAGAGCGCTATTGATATTTGGGCGATAAAGGATTCTGTGTTTTCAATATTTGAACTTAAACTCCCTGAAAACAAACCATTAGGTATTATATCAGAATTGATGTTCTATACAAATATCATAGATGATCTTCTTAATCATGAAATCACCTTTGATGAAGGAAACAAACTAGAGTCAGCTTTGAAACATAACTATCGTAGCTTCTCTAAGTTTTATAATGCCTATGACACAGGTAATATCCGGAGTATCAATGCCATTATGCTTGCAGATAACCTTCATACGCTTATTACCGATGACGTGCTGAAAGTTATAAATGATTCTCCAAGATGGAGATATAAGAATATTACATTCTCTACTAAAAAGGTGACGGAATAATGAATATACAAGTACATAGAGGATTAAGTCAGATTGGCGGCTGTATCACAGAGATCAGCACTGCAACATCCCGTGTTTTCATTGACATGGGACAGAATCTTCCTGGAGTTGGTGAACCTACAACGGATGGGCAGGACCAACAGATAGTAGATGAATTGTACCGTAACAATAAGAAAGAACATGAGGCTGTGGTGTATACTCACGCTCATGAAGATCATGTGGGTCTGTTCTACCATGTTCCAAGCGATGTACCACAATATATCGGTGAAGGTGGTAAAGAACTGTTGCTTGCTAAATATGAACTGATTAAGAAAGGTCATGAGATATCCTTGAATGTAGCATCAGCACTCGCCAAAAATATCGGGAAACCGAAACACAAAGAAGGTGAAGTCCTGGTAAATGCAGAAATTGAACTCGACAACAAGAAACTCAATATTCTGAAGTCTTTCAAGACATGGCAACGTACCAAGCCACATGCAGCACCAAAATCTCTTAAGATTGGCGATATTCGTATTACGCCATTCTTCAACTGCCATAGCATCTACGACTCGTATATGTTCTTGATTGAAGCTGATGGCAAGCGTATCTGGCATACTGGCGACTATCGAGAGCACGGATATATGGGTAAAGGTCTGGTTCCGACACTGAAGCGCTTTGCTACTAATATTGATGTGCTTATCACTGAGGGTACGATGCTGAATCGTACAGATGAATGTATCCATGAGCGAGAAGTATCACGCAGAATGGGCAGTGTTATGGATGCTTTCAAATACGTCATCATACTTGCTTCGGCTACAGATATTGAGCGACTCGCATCTATTAAGGAAGCTGCCAAGAAGGTTCATCGTCAATTATATATCTGTAGTGGCTATATGAGAAGAACCATGCAGATCTTTACACGAAGAGAAGCAGAACTCTCAAAAGGATTGTTTTCGTTTCATCCTCGCTATGTATACTTCGATGATGAGAAAATAGAAACTATGCGACAGAAGGGCTTTGTACTTGTAGCTGGTTCTAATAATCTGGCTTTTGCAGAAGAACTTAGTGCAGAAATTGATCCATCTGAGGTGCTCTTTATCTATTCATCATGGGACGGATATTACAAGGACCCAGAACAGGTGAAATTGAATCCTCGCTACAAGATGTTCCGTGATGCATTCTCGAATGTAGTAGATATCCATACTTCTGGACATGCTGACCGCAAGACTATCGAGAAGGTGATTGATATTATCCATCCTAAGGAAGTGATCTGCATCCATAAAGAGGCAAATGCAAAATTATAGAAAAGAGAAATTTAAATGAAGATACTCCATATTTCAGATACACATAGTAAGCATCAACTGCTTAATCTACCTGAAGCAGATATCTTGGTCCATTCTGGCGACTTTACATTTGCAGGAGCAGATGACGAAGCTTCGGACTTTATGAATTGGCTTGGTAACCTACCCTATAAGCATATTTGTTCTTTTGATTTGATTATAACTTAATTATGTAACCCTTATGGGCTTATATCAAGTAGAACTCACCACAGATATGGACATCGTGAACGTTATAGTTAATGCTTATGATGAGAATGAGGCTATATCCATTGCATTGACCATGTTTGAACAAGGTGAGATTGACTCAGCAGGAAGTGTAGTTGTTAATGCTGCAGCCTTCCCTGCCTGTTAGCAAAGTATGAAACGAGTATGAAATACTATAGGATCATATTTCTATCAGTAACAGCTTTGGCTTTGTTTTTATCATGCAAGTCTAAGCAGAAAGTCGTTACATCTGCTCCCATTCATCATGAGAGTATAGGTGAACACTCCCCTTCTGTTCTGATTGTCATGTACGACAAGGAAGTCGGTAAGGACCCCTTACTGAAAGCCATCAAAGAATACAAGGCTGAAATCGTGTATGACTATAATATCATCACTGGTATGGCCATCAAAAAGCCTGCTGACAAGACCTTGGAGGAAACAATGACGTATTTCAAGAAGGTGAAAGGCGTACTGACTGTGGAATATGATCGTGTAACTCGTCTTACAGATCCTGTGAGACCCAAATTGGAAGTAAAGTAAGTATGATTACGATTGATACGACAAACATGTGCTCGCACTTGCAGAAGAAGCTGTTTGATGAAGATGGCATGTACCATCACATTTGGACAGCAATGCAAGATGATGAGGAAATTACGGCTGTAGTTCGCTCTCGACAACTGCATATCTACCGTAATGGCAAGAAGGTATTGGTGTTGGCTGGTAAGGCTGCACCAAAGATCATCAGAGAAGATAAGCTCTGCGAAATGATAAAAGAATAACATGATGACAAAACAGATAACTCCAGATACTCAAGACGAGCAGATCAAGTATCTCTATGAGTCTGCCTTTCCCGAAAATGAGCAGATTCCCTGGAAAGATTTGGTAGGACTAATTTCGACTATGAAGTTGGACTTTACCGCATACTATCAGGATGAGAATCTCATCGGATTCACGATTGTATATCCTCGTAAACAGTTTAACTGGTTCTGGTATTTCGCTGTAAAACCAGACCTGAGAGGTGCAGGATTGGGACAGCAGATTCTGACGATGCTCATTGAGAAATACAAGGATAGCAGTAATATCCTCGACATGGAGTCACCTGAGCAAATCTGTGATAATCTGGAGCAGAGAAAGCGTCGTCAAGCCTTTTATCTCCGAAATGGTTTCAGAAATACTGGCTTGTATAAATCGTATGGCGACATAGAGATGACTATCATGATAAATGGCAATGACACTTTTACCATGAAAGATTGGGATGAAGTATCAGCCGAACTGTGGTCATTCTGGAAATGGGACGAAAAATAAATAGAATCATGGATATTAAAGAAGCAATATATGCACGTCACACCGTGCGCAAATTTCAGGACAAGCCACTTGCTGAAGATGTGGTTAAGGCTCTGCAAGCAAGAATTGAGAAGGTGAATAAAGAACACCAGGTTAACATCAAGCTCGTTACTAACGAAAGTGTTCCAGTTTGGGGCGTTATGAAATTCTTCATGACAAAAGGTCTCAAGAATTATCTCGTGCTTTTAGGGCCAGACAGAGCTGATATTGAAGAATCACTTGGATATTGCGGTATTGATATCGCATTGTATGCCCAAACACTTGGCTTAAACACTTGGTGGGTTGGCGGAACTTATAGCAAGAATAGCGCAAGTAAGGACGTAGAAGGCTCTGTGATCAATGGAATCATTGCACTTGGTTATGGTCAGGTGCAAGGTGTTCCTCATAAGTCCAAGGCATTTGAAGATGTCTGCCAATATGAAGGAGCAATGCCGGAATGGTTCAAGCAAGGTGTAGAAGCTGCATTGTTAGCACCTACAGCCATGAACAAGCAAAAGTTCATGATTACAGGCAAAGACAATGAAGTGAGCATCAGTTGTGATAACGGCAAATGGAGCGGTACAGACCTCGGCATTGTGAAATACCACTTCGAGGTTGGTGCTGGCAAAGATAATTTTCAGTGGAAGTAAGCAAATGGCACCAAGAAAACGAAAGAAAGCTCCAGTAGATGAAGGACTCTTCCTCTTCAGTGAGGAGGAAATGGCGGGCAAGATAGAGAATGTTACCATTGTCCAGACTCCAGAACCTGTAAAGACGGAAGAACCTCCAAAAGAGAATACAGAAACTGTATCAGAGAAGTCTGTTAAAGAATCATTCAGCCATGATCGTATGATAGCAGAAATGGCTGCAGTATTACGTCAGACGGTAAGCATGGATGAAGGAAAGATTCGTCTTATTGCCCTTACAACAACAATGAAGGGTCAGCAGGGATTGGATCTCAACGAGACATACTGCATCCCTGCAGTGAGTGATTCAGAAATCTCAGGCTACGAACTTGCTGCCTGGTGCTACTGCAGTTTCATGGCTGCTTTCCCACAAATGAAAGAAAAACTGCAAATGCCTTATGCTACTCACTATGAGAAAGCTAAGGCTGATGCAAGAATAGAATAATGGCTTATGGCTTGCACTACAGATTTTATTGATTTCATATGCTCACAACTTGAAGGTGTGGGAATCATCCGAACAAGAAAGATGTTTGGCGACTGGATGATCTACATCGACGAGAAGCCTATCATCCTTGCTTGTGACAACATCTGCTATGTGAAGATGCTTCCTGCAATCTCTGATATGATACAAGACGCTCAGACTGGCTATCCCTATAAGGGTGCCAAGGAACACTATATCCTCGACATTGAACACAAAGATGAAGCAATCCCTGTTTTGCAGGCCTTGTTACCTTTGATTCCCTACCCTAAGAAAAAGAAGAAATGAAAACAATTACTAAAATAGCAACCATTATTTGCCTTATGCTTGTGTTTAGCATTAGCATAAATGCACAGATACTCGTTGTACCAGATGTACATGGCCGTTCCTTTTGGAAAGACGTTAAGAGTACAGAATTACCTGTCATTTTCCTGGGCGATTATCTTGATCCCTATTCGAAAGAAGGTATTTCTCAAGAGGAAGCATTATCAAACTTCAAGGAGATATTGGAGTTCAAGCGTTCAAATCCCAATAGAGTAACCTTGCTGATTGGCAATCACGAGATTCACTATCTTGATACCTTTTATAACTTCAGTAGAAAAGACACTTTGAATGCAGAGTATATTCATGATCTCATACATAGCAATTTGCAGATGTTTTCTCTTGCAGCACATGCAGACTTAGGAGGTAAATCATTTCTCTTTACCCATGCGGGTATTCACGAATCATGGTGGACTAAACATTTCAAACAAGTACCAAAAGAGGCTAGTATCATCTGTGATACATTAAATGCATATATTGAGAACAAAGATAAACTTGGGAACTTCATTGATAATGCACTTATGGAACTGACAAAAGCAAGAGGCGGTGAAGATAAAGCTGGCTCGTGTGTATGGGCAGACTTAGATGAATATGACAAGAATACAGATTATCCGAAGAATATCTATCAAGTATTTGGCCATACTAAACTAAAAAAGAAAGCTTCTATCAAGAAACACTTCGCAGATCTTGATTGCAGAAAGATATTCATCATCACGGAAAAAGGCAAAATCAAAGAATACTAGTAATGTTACAAGATAAACAACTGGAAGCACGAGTGGATCGTGCAGTAGATTATTTCATGCAAGGCTATGGCTGTTGCCAGAGCGTAGTTGCAGCCTTTGCAGATATGTACGGTCTTGACGAGAAACTTGCACTGAAAATAGCTGCTGGTTTTGGCGGTGGCGTTGGCAGAATGCGCATGATGTGCGGAGCTGTTTCAGGCATCGTAATGCTCGTAGGTTTGGAGGAAGGTCAGACAGAAGGTGCTGATCGTGAAGGCAAGTCCCATTGCTATAAGATTGTGCAGCAGTTGCTTGAAGAATCAAAGCAGCAGAATGGTTCTATCATCTGTGCAGAGATTCTCGGACTAAATGGTCAAGAGAAAGCTGTCAACAGCTATGTAGCCTCTGAGCGTACCGCAGAATACTATAAAAGTCGTCCTTGTGTTGCTAAGGTTGAGAGTGCTGCCAGGATATTTGCAGAATATCTGGAAAAGAAACAATCTGAAGGATAAACTACAGAGCAGAGCTTTACCCAAGATCAAGAACAGGCAGCAGGAGATCAGATTATAGCTGACTGGAAATCCTAGAATCGAAACTGAAAACTTGATTCACGCTGAGCGTGACAAGCCTACTTATTATCTTTTATTGCACCTAGATTCTTTAGAAGAAGATCTGTTTATGATCTCAGCCAAATAAAAACAAACATCCCAGCTATCATATGGCAGATAGTTGGGATGTTTTTATTTTAATCTATTTTTTATCCTGAAGTGCACTCAGCGCTTCTGGGTAATCTGTCAGGAACTTATGGAATGGGCTGAAGACACGTTCAGGGATCCACCATTTTTCCTTTCCACGTGTAGTGGGATGATACGATTTGATTATAACTAATTTCTCCTCAGAATAATACCACAAGCCAGGGTTCTTCATATTGGTTCCCTCATAGGGGTAATCATATTTCTTCTCCACCTTCTTGTCAGCAAATAGCTGTTGGGTTAGGAAGTTGAACTGACTGTCATCGGCATCGCAGCATACTATGATATTAGGATGCAATATCTCTAACTCTTTACGCAGCAGATCTTTATCCTTTTCCATTGCAGCGGTTACCGCACTACTTGCTACATGTGAAACGCCGGCTTGCTTCTTGGCTTCAACCAATGCAATCGGACAACTATTCCACACTTTCAACACTTCCTCCTTATGTTTCACCACATATTCGTTATTGATTCGTCCTTCATCTCCTGGCTGATCCATCTGAAGACCATAGAAAATATTAGCAATATTCGGGATAAAACCTCTTTTCATTGTCTCGCCAGTCAATGTCCAATTGCCCTTGCCATTCTCTTGATCCACAAACCAACGACGAATATCGTCTCCGTAAGGTGTATTCTTGTCTTTCAGCAAAAACATGACACGTCGAGATGATTTCTCCCATAACTCATCCACGAAGTCCTCTGCGTGATCGGGCATAATCAGTAATCCATCCCTGCAAAAGCCTTTTTTTTCTTCCTCTGTTGCATTGGACATCCATGGATTGAAAAGCTGTTCATCCAGCTGCTTGTTAAAATTAGCCATAGTGTGCTGTTTACTATTTGATTTGTAAAACTATTCCGTTAATTTTGGAAATTGATCTAGAAGCTTTGACATCAACGCATCAAGATTCTCATAAAAGTCCAGACTGCTATTTACAGGAACCATCACCTGTGTTGAATCCATTTGCACTGTCAGAACATTCAACCCTTCACGATAAACGACAGGAAGGACCAGTTCTCCGAAAGAGAAAGCCATGGTTCCGTGCTGCAGATATTCCTGCATTTCCTTCTTGAAATTACTCATTGACACGTCCATCCAAATATCTGATCACTTTTCCTTGTCCTTTGGCATACTCAATCTCTCGTCTTGTGCTCTCACCGACATAGCCGCCGACATTGATGACATAGATCTCATCCGCCATGTCAATCTTACGGAGGTGCATATCATCGAGCATGTCCTTAATACCAGGATTCCAAACTTCTTCATCACCGGAATGACCGAAGAGTCCGACACTGATGACAATATTGCCTTCCAGCGTCAGTCGTTTCTGAGTTTCCAAGAACTCATCCTTGAACTTTGTACTACCACAAAGGGTAATGACATTATATCTTCCTTGCATATGATTTTTCTTTCTCACTGCAAAATTACCCTTTTTCTATGAGTAAAACGAAGAAAAGGATTTATGAAGTCTAATTGCACACCATTTTCCTTTAAAATCACGCCTTTTATCAAAATAATAAGGTAAAAAACACTGAAAATCGAAAAATCTTAAAGCCTATGCCCGTAAATGACATACCTTTTGTATAACTTTGCCACAAATAAAGTTTAAAAACTTACGAATATGGCATTGAATCAGACAAACAAACTTGTATGGATCGTTGAGACCATCAACAGAGCAGGTAAGATTACTTTTGAGGATCTTAACCGCAAATGGATGGACAACGTAGATCTAAGTGGCGGTGAGGAAATGCTAAAACGTACATTCCATAAATGGCGCGACAGCATATTCAACACATTTGGTCTAATAATTGATTGCGAGAAAGGTGGTCAGTATCGTTACTATATCAGCAATACAAGTGATTTACACAATGGTAGTATAGAGAACTGGCTATTAAGTACATACTCTGTCAGCAACTCTCTAGTGGGATGCAAGTCTATTAAAGACAGAATCATCCTAGAAGATATACCATCAGGTATGGAGTATCTTGATTCCATCATAGATGCCATGAAGAAGAATAAAATGATTCACATCACCTATTATAATTATTGGAGAGGCGACACCAAACAGCACTATTTAATGCCACTTTGTGTGAAGCTTTTCCATCAACGTTGGTATATGGTCAGTAAGACATGGCCTACAGACTATTTGACAATATTCTGCCTTGATCGTATCAAGGATTTACGTTTATCCTCTCACACCTTTGAATATCCTGACGATTTTTCACCAGAAGAATATTTTAACGGATGTTTTGGTATTATCACAGATGAAAACTACCCCATTCAGCGTGTACTATTGAAAGTGGATGCACGTCAGGCACATTATCTTCGCGATCTTCCTTTACTTCCATCAGGTGCTCAAAAAGAGTTGGAACATACCAATTCCTACAGCATTTTTGAACTCCAAGTACGACCTTCTATCGATTTCCAACAAGAGCTTCTATGTCAAGGCGATTCCCTTGAAGTGCTCGAGCCCCAGTGGCTCCGCGATGAAATAGCTCGTATTGGCAAAGGTATCTGGGAGAAGAATAAATGAAAAAATAATTAAAGATACAGCATTATGATTATTGAAGTTCAATTTGAGAATCAGAATTTACCTTCTGATGTAAAGACAAAGAATTCCGTGCTTCAACTTCATTCCTTTGAGGATAACGGGGTTGTATTCGAAGTTCCCGAAGGCTATATTGGCCACTTGGATGATGTCTATACAACATCTGACAACATGGCTTTTGAAGATCTACTTCCTGGAAGATATATTTTCAAGGATGAAACAATCTATTCGGCATAATGATGGCTTTACATATCTAAAGACTTATGGAACAGACTGTAAAAATGAATCATCTACTTGTTCTCTCGGAACAGTTGTATAAGCGTATTTCAGAGTCAGAAAATAAAACACCTTATGCATTTAACCTTTTGGACTTAGCAGGGGTGAATGAACCTTTCACAAGCTTGATTTTAGCTCTCATATTTAAATATGCTCCAGAACAGAGAAACCCGTTGTGCACATCATTTATTCGTAGATTTCTACAGCCCTGTGGTTTCGACATGAACTGGGTAAAAGCTCCGGTCGTTACAACTGAAAAGGAACATATTGATGTTTGCATTCATGAACCAGGTAAATATGCGATTATTATTGAAAATAAATTAAAGGGTGCTGTGTTCCAGCGCAATCAATTGGCACGCTATATTGCAACGCTTCGCAAGAATAATCGTTTTCGTGACAACCAGATTTTCATAGTCATTTTGCCTAAAAACCACGATTTTCTTCAGTATCTACCAATGTCGGTTTTCCGCTTGCCAGAAGATTGGAATAGCAACAATCAGGATCGGGCTTGCAAAACCAATGACGCTTGTAGCTGTTTATGTGATTGCGGGCAATCGTGTCCTCAGTGTACAACTTGTGAGAAAGATTTAATGCAGAAGTTCTCTTCACGTACTACTGTAGTAGATAAGGAATTGTTGGAATGGTTGAAGCAAGATTGTCTATCGCTTATTCCAAAAAAAGAATTGCCTTTGAAATCTGCAATCATGCAATTTTATGACTTCTTGAATGGTATATTTGATAATAGATTTAATCAAAAACTAGCAATGGAAATAGTAGATTTTTTGCGCGATAAACTGCTAAAGAATGAGCAGGACATTGAAATTCAGAATAAAAGCGAGCAGTGGAGAACAATTTTAGCAAAAATAAACGAATTGGATGAATTGAAGTCTGGGATGCGCGAATTACAGAAGCAGCTTTCCTTTGAGTTGATGCAGGATTGGAGACATCGCATTCTAGAATATGCTGATCTTCATAAGTCTTATAATATTGAAGTAAGCAATATCGGCTTTAGATTATTAATTCAAGGAGTAGAATTGGGCTGTTGGTATGATATCCATGACGATAGCGAAATAAAACCTTATTGGGGATGTTCAGCCAAGACAGAAGAGCAGCGAAAAATCGTAGCTAAAATCCTTGATAAAGCAGGTGTTCCACATGCTGATATAATTGAGTGGACAACAGGCCACACCCTCCATGGCGACGAACGTTTCCTCTCATTCATTCAGGCAGCACAGGATTTAAAATTATTAGAAAAATAATATAAAAAAAACGATTATTATGTACAAGATTCAAGAAGAATTGAAAGAATGGGCAGAGGAAACCTATAATTTCTACTTGCCACTTGCTTCTACGCTGAATATGGATTTTTACACTCAGTCTAAATTGACCGACATCACAGATGACAAGCCTGTAGAATTGATGGTAATAGGTATTAATCCTGGTCATGGTGGTACGTTTCTTAAAGATAGATTCGAGAAAAGTGAAGATTTACTTTTAGGCAATACTTATAAAGGTAAGCATGAAACAATCCAGAAATGGCGTATTCTAACGAATTTACGCTCTATTCTTGATTTTGCGGGTCTAGGCTCTATGCTGGATAATGAGAGCCAATTTGTTTTTACCAACGCTACATTTTTCTCAACCCATGATGAGAATGACTTAGTCGGAAAAGAAATCAAATCAGCACAGTTGGAATCTATCCAATATACTAAGAAACTGATTGAAAAAATTCATCCAAAGCACATCATCTGTTTAGGGGGTAAGAACTGTACTGATCTCATTGTCGAAAATACGAAGCCACTATTATCAGATTTGGTAAAGTTAGATTATGGAGTTATCGGAGATATCCCTGTTTATGGTATCAATCACACTAGCAGTTTCTGGTCTTCAGAGGAGATGGAATTAGTAGGAAAAGCTCTAGGGTTAGCATTCTCTATTGATCGAGAAAACATCGATATAAGCAATTTTGAAAAGAAAATGAAAACTGCGGTCAATGATTTTAAAAAGAAAAGATATGATCGTGACAATATCAAACTCGAAAGTCTATTAAGATGGCAGTATATTTACGCTTGCCTAAATAATTTCTGCGAGTATCAATTACATCTTGAGAAAGCTGAATACCAAAATGACTGGGTGAGATTCTTTATTAAGGATTCTGAAGGAAGAAACATCTTAAAACTTGCGTTGATAAACCAAGCAGACGAAAAAAGTATAGGAATTACTTATTTGGAGAAAAACCAGTGTAAAGGTGATAATTTTGATTCATTGGTGGCATCACTACAATCCATAGATAAATTCAGTCCTTATATTACGAGTAAAAATAAGGTAGGTTGGATTGGATATTTGAAAATGACAAATAGACTTAAAGATACAGATTTATTTATTAGAGAGACAAAGTCACTTCTAAGTGATATAGTCTCACATCTTTCCTCAATGTAATAGTAATACTTGAATTTGAATATTGGTTGTATAATAAATAAAGTTGAAATATGGACACTAAAGATAAATCGCTACCAAGATTGATGCGTGATTCAAGCGAAACAGACGGCAAAGCTGAGATAGTTATGGATTATGTATTATCATGGACGCTGAGAAGAGCTGCCAAGGAATGTGATATCGACAACAAACCTCTGCTGAGACATTATTGTAGGTATATGTTAGGCTTGCTTTTAGAAATACCAATGTCAGATGACGTAATAGTATCAGAAGTAAAGGTATGGAAAGAATACTGGAATATTGATCTTTGGGTAGAAGTAGCTCTTCAGTGCAATGGAGAAACAGAGCATCATGCTATTTTGATAGAAAACAAATATTATACGATGCTTCATAATTCCTATGATGATGACGGAGTATCACGTAACCAATTAGAAGTATATAGAAAGAAATTTGATCGCCATTATGTAGATCAAGAACATGATAATGATATCTGGCAGAAACATTATGCATTAATCACATGTATTGATCGCGATGATCCAAAATTCGAATCATACAAAATTGCGGAATCGTTTGGCTTCAATATCTTTTCATTCTATGATTTGCTACCTGAAGCAACAGAAGACACAGAGAGCGATATTTTTAATGAATTCTGGCTTAGGTCATGGTAAATTGATGGAGAAATAAAACTTTTATGGAGTTATGCCCACAGTTGGCATAGCTCCATTTTACTTTTGCACCAAATTACAAAAGTAAAGCAGTATGAACAACAAAGTTTATTTCGCAGGCTCCATTCGTGGTGGCAGAGCTGATGCAGAACTGTATCAAAGGATGATTGATTATATCAGCCGGAAAGATAAAGTGCTGACCGAACATATCGGCAAAACTGCAATTAGCATGAAGCAGCAGACTCGGATAATCGACTCACATATCTATGAACGTGATGTTAACTGGCTACAGTCATGTGATATGGTCATAGCAGAATGCTCTAATGCTTCTCTTGGTGTTGGTTACGAATTGGCATATGCAGAAGCTCATAATATTCCTGTGTTTGTTTTTTATAACAAGCATTCATCTTCCTTATCAGCAATGATAAATGGGAATAGATATTTTAGAACCATTCCTTATGAGACCGAAGATGAGATTTACACTGCTCTTGACAAAATCCTTGACAACAATTACAAGTCTTTTGATTTCATAGATATAGATGCAGTAATTACAGGTAATCATGGACTTGATTATTTGCCACAAGGTTGGCACAAAGGAGAATTAGCAATGCTCATGGGAAAACCTGCACAAGGAAAAACGATTTTCTCATTGCGAAGTGCTCTCAATATATCAACTGAACATATTCCTTCTGTTTACTTTCTTCCGGAAATGGAAGGAGAACATGCTATAAACAAAATGGCTTTTAGGTATATTCAATGATGATCCAAGAAATAGATGGATTCCTGGAGAGACAATTAGTTTACTAATTTCTGGAATAATGGTACTTCTTGCGATTAGAACAATGTTTGTGAAGGTTAAATGATATGGAAGAAATAGTATTAGAATCTGTAAGGTTGATTGCGGCTGATCAAGTAAGTGAATTGGTTATTAGCCAACTACGTTCCGAACACATCTATTCTTTAGGGAATAGTTCTTATGTATTGATGAATATGGTACTGGTATCATCAAAAAATGGTATTCAGAATATTAAGAATGTACTTGCCAATCATAAGAAAGCTAAGCGGGCTATTGCAGTTCTGATAGACTCAGAGCTGCAAGTTCCAGAAATGGCAGACATTGATTCTGTTCTGTCATTCACTAACAAGGATGAATTTTACAATGAATTCAAAAGCTTTTTGTCTTTGATTCGTCACAATGTAGAAATTCATGGGTTAGTCTGTTTTGATTTTAATGACTTTTTTACGATGATTAAAGGCAGAAATGAACTTTCTGTTCATTCTTGCGCTTATAACGAGAAAATTAGTGAAGCAACTTCAGAATTGAGAAAGAATATTAATCCAAATCATGCTAACTATCTGCTGACATTTACTGTTGAGCATTATAATCCAGATACGTTTGGGGAAGTATTATATCCTATCAAGACATATATTGACGAGTTACCAGACGAGGGTTATGTCTTTTGGAATTTCAGAGAATCATCGACAAAAGAAGTTGTATTGTTTATCTCAAAACAAATATTATCATGATAGATAACAACATTAAATCGAATATTAGTCAAGGTGAAGAATTAGAAGAGCTTATTGCCCAACTCACACAGAATGGCATGCAAATTAAGATAGACAAAAATGATCTTGACTATCTCTATCATGCTAATGCAATACTTAAAAGAAGAATCATTTCATTTCCACATTTTAGTGAAACGAGGATTGATAGTATCATTCGTGAAATGAACAGCTACAGCAATATCTGCCATAAAGATTACAATAAAGTAATACTGTATATGGCTACATCCTCCAAGAATCCTTTGCAAATGGATGAGATGAACCAGATAGTATCACTAATTAGTGGTTATTTCACAAGCGATACAGAATGCATCTGGGGTATGGCGACAGATGAAAAACTTGAAGATAAATTGTTGGTTATTATTGTATGTAGTAACTAGTAATATAATAAGTTTAGGGAAATTTTCAATTGGATTCACCGCTATAACTATACGTACAATATAAGTGCAACAAGAAGTTATTAGGAAAAAACGGTCCGAAGACCGCTTTAAAGATGAGGAGGAAGGCTTATTTGCCTTTCTCCTTTTTCTCTCCCAGCTCCTTTTCTGGAGTTTCGTAGAACTTGTTAGCTACCATGATGACGCGGTTGCGGACTATGCCGTCCTCCTCTGTCCATTCCTCAGGCTTGAAGTAGCCCTCACATGTGAGCATGACGCCCTTCTTGATACGATCAAAAGAATCCTTGTTCTCGTTCTTACGCCATGCCTCGATAGAGATGAAGGCTGAGGTATACTGTGTCTTACCTTCCTTGTCCTTCTCGCCACGGCAGACTGCTACAGAGAAGCGTGCTACGCTTGCGTTTTCGAACTCACGGACTTGAGCGTCCTTACCTACGAAACCTAATACTGTGAAAGTGTTCTCGATCTTTTTCATTTTTTTTGAATTTTTAGAAGTGAAACATTTATTTTTTACGTTGCTTTAAGAGTTGGCAAGGGAAGTATGGGAATGCAAGGAATTACCGAATTATTTCACCCTTGGGCCAGGAAAAGTTTTTACTGGCTGGCACAGACGGCAAAAAGTTTTTGAAAAAATCCGAGGAATAAGGCACCTGATACTTGCAGAATACGGCTTGCACTAACTTTGCGACGGAAAAAGTAAGTGTGACTCGCTTCGCCCGGAAAA
>Ga0256404_1005282_pt1 | contig 23085 bp, 21 predicted proteins | sample RumenRJG_01DNA_FD_185990 | JGI IMG/M metagenome (GOLD analysis project Ga0256404, IMG submission 185990) | Bovine rumen microbial communities from Lethbridge, Alberta, Canada - RJG_01 | ecosystem: Host-associated > Mammals > Digestive system > Stomach > Rumen | place: Canada: Alberta | collected... | reverse complement strand
TTTCCTCTAACTTATATAGAAACAAACCCTGTATTTCCGAGGAGGCATTCATCATGTTACCACTTCCCACCGCACAGGAAGGCGAAGTAATTGAAATCAAAAAGATCAGCGGCAACGACAGTACCCGCCTGCATCTGGCTGAAATGGGCTTTACAGTAGGTACTAAAATTACCGTAGTCACCCGTATGGGCGGCAATATGATCCTGCAGGTACTGGATTCCCGGGTAGCTTTAGACGAGTCCATGGCGCGACGAATCATGTACTGATCCCCATGGCATTCTGTAAAGATAACAAAGTTATTTAAATATATTTTATTTTATATATTTTTGCGAAGCCAGTCTGACACATCGGGACTGGTTCACAGCACAGAGAGGAGACACAAAATGACTTTGAATGAAGTACCGGTTGGCGGCGTCTGCGTCGTAACCAAACTGAACGGGGAAGGAAAACTTCGCCGACGTATCATGGATATGGGCATTACAAAAGGAGTGGAGATTAAAGTAGTAAAGATCGCACCCCTGGGGGATCCCATGGAATTGAATGTAAGAGGATATGAGCTTTCCATCCGCAAAAATGAAGCGGAAAGCATAGAAGTACGGTAATTTTTAACCGGTCGGTATTTTGTTTCGCCGCATCCCTCACAAAACATAAATAGCGACGAAACCGTATATAATTTTTAGGAGATACAACATAATGGATATCAAAATCGCCTTAGCAGGCAATCCCAACTGCGGCAAAACAACACTGTTCAATGAACTCACCGGCAGTTCCCAATATGTAGGCAACTGGCCCGGCGTAACCGTAGAAAAGAAAGAAGGCCGTCTGAAAGGCCATGACAATGTAATCATTCAGGATCTTCCCGGCATTTATTCCCTTTCTCCTTATACTTTGGAAGAAACCGTAACCCGTAAATACCTGATCAATGAAAAACCGGATGTAATCCTGAACATCATCGACGGTACCAACCTGGAACGGAACCTGTACCTGACCACTCAACTGATCGAAGTAGGTCTGCCGGTAGTCATCGCCATCAATATGATGGACCTGGTTGACAAAAACGGCGACACCATTAATCTGCAGAAGCTGTCTGCTGAAATCGGAGCCCCGGTATATCCTGTCAGCGCACTGGAAGGAAAAGGCTGTCAGGATGTTGCGGAAGCGGCAGTTAAGGTGGCAGAAAACCATCAGGTGTTCAAAGCATCGGAACTGCCCCACGTATTTACGGGCAGCGTAGAGCACGCCCTGGCCCATATCGAAGAAAGCATCAGCGACAAGGTGGATAAGAAAAACCTGCGCTGGTATGCTATCAAACTGTTTGAACGTGACGAACAGGTGCTGGGTGATTTAAATCTTCATACCGGCCTGGCCGCCCATCTGGAAGAACACATCAAAGATTGTGAGACGGAAATGGATGACGATGCGGAAAGCATCATCACCAACCAGCGGTACGAATACATCGGCAGCATCATCGACGCCTGCATCACCAAGAACCGTCCCAAGCACGCCCTCACCATGTCCGACAAGATCGACCAGGTGGTAACCAACCGGTTCCTGGGCCTGCCTATCTTCTTTGCTATCATGACCCTGATGTATTACATTTCCATCACTACCGTTGGCGGCTGGATGACCGACTGGACAAACGATGTGTTCTTCGGGGAAATCGTTACCGATGCGGCAAACGGCATGCTGGAATCCATGGCCGCGCCGGAATGGCTCAGCGGTCTGGTAGTTGACGGCATCATCGGCGGCGTTGGCACAGTTCTTGGTTTCGTTCCCCAGATCTTACTGATTTTCTTCTTTATGTCCCTGCTGGAAGACTCCGGCTACATGGCTCGCGTGGCTTTCATCATGGACCGTATCTTCCGTCAGTTCGGTCTCTCCGGCAAGTCCTTCATCCCCGTGCTCATCGGCATGGGCTGCGGCGTACCGGCTATCATGGCCGCCCGTACCATTGAAGAAGAACGGGACCGCCGCATGACCATCCTGCTGGCCACCTTCATCCCCTGCGGCGCCAAAGCGGAAATCATCGGCATGATCACTGCCGTGTTCTTCCCTGATTCCGTATTCATGGCCCCGGGCATGTATTTCCTGGGACTGGCCATCATCGTACTGGCCGGTATCGCACTGAAAAAGACTTCCTGGTTTGCCGGGGAACCGGCGCCTTTCGTTATGGAACTGCCCGCCTATCACATGCCTTCCATTAAAGGCGTGCTGATCCACATGTGGGAACGGGCCCGGGGCTTCATCATCAAAGCCGGCATGATCATCTTCCCCATCTGCGTATTGCTGTGGTTCATGCAGACCTACAACTTCAGCTTTGAAATGGTAGAAGAAGTAGAAGAATCCATGCTGGGCGTGTTTGGTAACAGCATTTCCTGGATCTTCGCTCCTATCGGCCTGGGAGACTGGAAAGCCACCGTGGCTTCCATTGCCGCTTTCCTTGCCAAAGAAGATGCGGTTGGCGTACTGGCCATGCTGGCCGGAGCTGCGGAAGATGCGGAAGAAGCACAGGTTATGGAAGCGCTGGGCAAACTGATGCCTCCTATGGCAGCTTTCTCCTATATGATCCTGAACCTGTTTGACCCGCCCTGCCTGGTTGCCATGGCTACATGCTACCGGGAAATGGGCAGCCGGAAGTGGGGCCTCTTCGCCATCTGCTTCCAGGCAATCCTGGGTTACTCCCTGGCCTTTGTGTTCTACAACTTAGGCAGCTGGTATGTAGGGGACGTTCCCTTCGGGCCCATGCAGGGTATTGCCCTGTTCCTTGTGCTGGTAGCGCTGTACTTTATCTTCCGTCCGGCCAAGCCCTATGTGAAGCCGAAAGAAGAAGCACACGCATAAAATTTGCAAAGGAGTCGCTATGAACTTCGCATCATCCATTCTTTTCGCTGTAATCGCGGCAGCCTTCGCTTACACCTTCTATCATTTAGTTAAGAAGGTGTACGGCGCTTTGAAGAACGATCCGAAAGAAACCGGATGCAACTGCTGCAGCGGAAAATGTTCCCATTGCAATCACTGCGGGAAAGTACAATAATTTAAATTTTGGTTAATAATTTAATACATAAAACGTCCTGCAAATTTACAGGATGGCTAACACAAAATCAAAATCCAGTCTGGCCCACTAAAAGCCGGACTGGATTTTTTTAATCAAAAAATATTTTTTTATTTGAAGCACCGATGGAACATATACTTCAGAATTCTCTTCTTAATACCCCATATCCTCGTCGATCAGTACCACTTCCATATCTGTATGGTTCATCTTGCGCCAGTAAATGACCTGGGCGCTGCAGATGCGTTGGGGACTGCGGCAGTCATAACAATGGTCCATCTTGAAAGCGCAAGGGGTTTTGTATTTGTGCCGCTGTGCGTTCATGGGAGCCGCCACATTCCGGGCCCGGTATGCCGCTTCTTCCAATGTGGGGCAGATCTTGTTACGGCTTATGACAAAATACACCTTACGATGGCCATACAGGGAACCGGCAACCCGGTTTCCCGTTCCGTCGATGTTTACAATCTCACCGGTTTCAGCCAGCCCATTGGCCGACAGCAGGAAGATTTCCGTAGTCAGACAGTCCCGGGCCGTAGAGTAGAAGCCTTTCCCTTCCCGGGGAAACATGGGATGATACACATCGTTATGGGTCTGCAGCATTTCAAACAGATGCATGGACAACAGGGTTTCCGAATCCCCAAAGCCTACTGTTTTTCCATCAATTTTTTCATTAAGATATTCTGCCGCTTCCTTTGCGGTACTGAAACAGCTCACTTCATAGCCGCGCTTTTTCAAAGAGTCTGCTGTTTTTTTCAGATCCATCAAAGTTCCTCCATTTATTAAACCTTATTGCTTTTTTGTTATGCCGCTATATCACTGTAATTACATGTTATCCTTCATTTCAATAACTGTCCAATAAATAATCTTAATCCGCATCGTCCCCCATGTTGATGCCCGCCACGTCAGTCACCGGCAGGGAGAAAACGATAGACTGGGCCGGCGTATCCATGCCGGCGTTCTTCATGATGGCAGACATAATCGCATTGCGCTGGCTCTTCTTCGTAACAATGAAAGTCATATCCTTCTCCGACGCCAACGATACGCCGAAGAACAGTTCCGCCTGGTTCATGCCGGTGCCCCGGGCGTGTATCACCGTGCCGCCGTAAGCGCCGGCCGCCCGGGCCGCGTCCATGACAAGATCGTTATGTCCCTGGTTGCTGACCACCACCAATAATTCCATCGTCGTATCTTTCATTACCGATTCTTCTCCTTTTTGATAATCCTGTCCGGATATCAGGAATGCCAGTTCCCGTTTTCCGCCGATGCTGCTCATGGGAATAATGAATGAGATTCCCGTGTCCGGCATATCAATGTATATTTTTTTCCGTAAATACCGTTTTGTTTCTTTCCAGACCTCGCCGGTAATCACTCCCATTCCCACGGCTTTTTCCGACCGGTCCAGACCCAGCACATCAAGGATCTCATCCTTTGCCGTACCGTATCCTAAAGAAATGAACCCTATTGGCATGTTATTTTCGTCATAAGCCGCTAAAAATTCTGGAAGCTTTGCCCGGCTTGTGATGGTAATTATAATATATACTTCACTCACAGTCCGCTACCTCCTACAGATCGATGATATCGTAATCGCCATAACCTTCCAGGGTATTTTCCACCCCTTCCGGTTTAGGCGCCTGTTTTGCTTTCAGCTTATAGGCCAGGCCCAGGCACTGAATGGCTATCAGCGGCGTCATGGCTACCATGGTCACCACGCCGAAAGCGTCCGTAACCACGTTACCCCCTACCGTCATACAGGCACCCATAGCAAAAGGCAGCAAAAACGTTGCCGTCATAGGACCGGAAGCAACACCGCCGGAATCAAAGGCGATGGCTGTAAAAACCGGAGGCACCACAAAGGACAACAACAGGGCAATGGCGTAACCGGGTATGAGCATATAAAACAGATGGATCCCTGTCAGCACCCGCACCATGGCAAGGCCCACCGAAACCGCCACTCCGATGGACAGGCTGCGTTGCAACGCCGTCCCGCTGATGGCGCCGTCGGTGATGTCCTCTACCTGCCGCATCAATACATACACCGCCGGTTCCGCTTTGATGATGAAGTACCCGATGAGCATACCGATGGGAATGATGATCCAGTTATAAGGCAGCGTGGCCAGGATGCTTCCCAGGTCGAAACCAGCGGGAATAAAGCCCACGTTAGCGCCCGTAAGGAAGAGAACAAGCCCTATATACGTAAAAATAATGCCGTTAAAAATACGCACCAGTGATTTCTTTTCCAGATGCAAAAAGATCAGCTGGAAAATACCGAAGAAGATGGCGATGGGAAGGATCGCCTGTGCAATTTCATGGATCTGTTCCGGAAGCGCATCTAAAAACATTTCGCTCAGCTGCAGGGACGTAAGCACCCGGGGAACTACAATGGGCGAAAAATCCGCATTCTCCGGCCGGAAAATAAGACTTAACAATAACACTGCGATAATGGGTCCAACGGAACAGAGGGCGATAAGGCCGAAGCTGTCCTGGGAAGATTGTTTGGTACCCCGCAGGGTAGACACGCCTACGCCAAAAGCCATAATAAAAGGCACCGTCATGGGACCGGTGGTAACACCGCCGGAGTCAAAGGCCACCGCCAGAAAATCCGGCGGCGCAAAAAAGGCCAACGCAAAAGCTATGCCGTAAAAGAGCAACAGCAACCGCTGCAGGGCGATCCCCGTCACCATACGGATCAGGGCCATTAACAGGAAAAATGCCACGCCTCCCGACACAGAAAGGATCAGCACACTGTTGGGAATGGACTGTACCTGGTTGGCCAGCACCTGCAGGTCCGGTTCGGAAATCGTAATCATAAACCCAAGCAGGAATCCCAGCGGCAAAATCAGGCTGAGCTTGCGGGTTTTTGTTATTCGGGCTCCTACCTGTTTCCCCATGGGCTCCATGGCCTGCTCCGCGCCGATGGTGAAGAACACCATGCCGATCATCAGCAGGATACAGCCATAAAAGAAAACCATGACCACATGGGTTGGCATGGGCACAACGGTCACAGACAGGATCAGGACGATTGCTACCACAGGAACAATAGCCTGAACCACTTCACTGAGTTTTTCCTTCATTATTTCTTTCAGCAATGGATTTATCCCCCTGAAAAATTGAAGTCTATTTTTTCTGCATACTCTCTATAATCGCCTCATAGGTCTTCACGACCCGACGGCTCAGGTTTTCCCGGATACTTTTGGCGGAACGAAGCAGGCTGGCAGCCACATCAAAGGCAAGCCCTACGGATAGCCCTTTACTGTATTCGTAGCCTTTCACGTAGGTGATGCGGCTGAATTCCGGACGCCACCGCCTGTCCAGAGATTTTTTGCCTCCGGCTGCCAGCAGATATTCGTTGGCCTCCGCTTCCATCTTATCCCCGTCTGCGTCAATGGCCCCGAAAGTGTTCAGCAGATCGTAATTGACCAGGTCGATAAGCTGCCTTGCGGAATTATTATTCAGCACAAAACTGATCTTTCCGTTGGCCAGCAGCAACAGGCTGCGTTCCTTCCAGGCTCCCAGCTTCTGCATCACATTCATTTTATAAATGGCGGGCAGCCGTTTTTCAATATCGTCCGCCAGATTGTACTGGGCCGCTTCCAGCACTTCAGTGCGGCCAAACCGGGAAATAGCATCTCCGGCCAGTGTTTCCCCGGCCACGCTTGCCACCGGAATAATCTCCAGCTGCGGATCATAATGCAACCGTTTCACCAGTTCATCCCGCAGGTATTCCTTCATGCCGGCAATTTTTTCCTGCTTGCGGAATCCATCCTCCGAATTGGTCAGCACCACGATCATTTTGCAGCCCGACTGGAGCAGGGGAACGATGATCTCATCGATCTCTGCCTCCTCAATGCGGGCCGTGCTGGCGGAAAAGCAGTAATACACCGCATGGAACCAGTCGTTAATATGGGGGGATGTATTGCGTTTGCGCACCAGAGCCAGCACTTCCTTCCGCCACTCCGGCAGGGAATCCGCTTCGATGCCCCAGGTATCGAACACATGGTACGTCGTTCCGTTACGGGTAATTAAATTTTCGTGGATGCCCTTTCCTGTTTTGGGAAGCCCCGCCCCCACAGGCAAATCAAAGCCGTACAGATAATTTAACAGGGAGGTTTTTCCCACGCCGGTCTTCCCAAGCACAAGAATGTTCCGTACCGTAGGCCGGTGCACTTTTTTCTGTTTTTCTTCTGATAGATTTTCTTTTCCGTTGGAAGCCGCCTCTTTTTTATTGGGGATTTTGCTTCCTGTCCGGTTCCAGATTTTTACCATCATATGTTACCTGTCATAACTTTCGTCTTATATCAGCCTTGTAAACAAAGGATCACGTTTTACGCAAATCCTTTTGCGGTTATGTCAGCCGCAATCTTGGTTTCATCGGCATTCAGAAAATATTTGCAGTCCATTCGCAATTATTTCTTATAGTATTTCTGAATCAGCTGCATGATCACGTCCATGGCAAAGGCAGAAGTAATATCCACCTTTTCCCCTTTGGACATACGGGATGCGGTCTTATAGCAGACTTCGTTCACCGCCCTGCCGAAAGCATATGTAAAAGAAGTGGCCACGCCGCTGTTCACCACTGCCGCGGCAATGGAACCGGCGCCGGGTACCAGCTTCAGCAGGGAACGGGAAAAGATGCGCCCTGTGTTGGCAACCACTACATTGATAAATACTTCCTTGATTTTATCAGTACCCCGGTCGATGCCCCAGAAATTGAAAAGATGGGTGGCCATGGTGGTTTGAATGGCGATCAGCGCCGCGGAATCCGTCATGGGCAGGGGACACACCACCGCCCCGGCGGCAGCGGCCACATAACGATGGATCAGCTTGTCCGCCTGGATGTGTTTGATGTGGAGTTCCTGTCCCAATGCCTGGGCAAAGGCCAGCTGCAGCCCCGCATCAAGATGGTCCACGGACCAGTTCAGCAGTTCGTTCCACTGCATCTTATCCTCCGGTACACGGGGATCAATGCTCACCATAAAGAACGCCGTATCCGGCAGTTTTTTCTGAAGCACCCCTTTCATCTCGTCCAGCTCCACCATGGTAGCCGCGTCGATCTGGGTCAGCACCACGCAGACTTCCGTCAAACCGGCCAGGGCCGCAATAGCGTCCAGATCCGTTGGGGTGACCCGCTTATTGGCGGCGGAAATACAGTACCAGGCCAGGTGCACATGCTTCTGGACATCGCTCTTGCCATTGGCCTCTTTGACAAAACCGATCACGTCTTTATAAAACTTCTGCTGTTTGTCTTCCCCTACTTCATAGCCAAGGGTGTCGTACAGCACCACATCGCAGGTTTCCGGCTCGTACCGGGTGATCCGGTCTGTCATGGGTTTGCCGCTGCCGGTCTTGGCCACGTCCATGCCGAAGAGGTGGTTGATGAGGCTGCTCTTGCCCACACCGGTGCCGCCTGTCACAAGGACGCTGGGCTTCTTAACACTTTTGCGGATCTTGTTCAGCACTTTGTCGTAATCAAAATATTGGAGTTTATCAATTAATTTTTTTACGTCATCTTCTTTCAACACAATCCACCTCCGACCTGTATTTCTTCTTCCAGTTGTTTCCAAATTTTTTCGGATACACGCATTCTGCATTTTCCAAACTATTGCAGACGCAAATAAAAGTTTTCGAGCCTTACTTTACAAATCTTTTTATCCTGCTGTACACGCGCAGGGCATTTTCAAAATAAAATTCGTTCCAGTGATCTTCCGGAACAATCTTCCCCAGGTTCCGGATATTATCCGGAATGTTGATCAGGGGCCAGTCGCTGCCGTACATAATTTTATCCCACAGCTCATGGTACTCCAGCCACATGCGTACATACTGCTGGAATCCACTGATTTCTTTTTCCCGTTTCGGTGTGAGGCGGTGTTCCCACAGACCGGAAAAATCGATGAACACGTTTTCATTTTTGGAAGCCACTTCAATGGCATCCGGCACCCAGGGATTCCCCACATGGCAGATCACAAACCGCACCTCCGGATGTTCGCTGGCGGCTTCGTCCACCGTCAGGGGGTGTGAGTAGCGCAGTCGGCCGTGATGGTTGGCCGTCTCCCCGCTGTGCATGGCAACGGGCACATCGTAAGCCTTCGCCAGTTCGAACAAAGGCGCGTGACGTTTATCATACAGGTACACGTTTTGGTAGCCCATGTAAAACTTAATGCCCAGGCAATGGGGATCCCGCTGCAGGTAATACTCAAATTCCATGGCGGTCTTTTCTGCATTCTCCGGCGTGATCTCTTCGCTCTGCACACCTAAACAGTAGCCAACATTTTCCGGCTGGTTGTAAGGCGCCTCACAGAAAGGCTCTCCGCCCAGATTGATAAGCCGGGGAACCACGCCGCCGTAACGGCAGGGGGCATCGTAGCTGTTCCCCATGGCCACGGCAAAGGCAATTTCATTTTCATCGCAGATCTTCTGCCAGCCCGCCCGGGAATTTTCATGGTCAGCCAGCTTCGCCAGTTCGTCAAAGCCGTCAATATTAAAATAATGCATATGGGCATCAATAATTTTCATTGTGAAACCTCTTCACGTTTCCCAATCTGTCATGAAGTGGGCCTTTTTATCAATATTCTTTACGATACAAATTCAGAATATGCCAGCGCAGCTTCACGCTTCCGGAGTCTCTTCTTTTGTCTGGGTAAAGCCCAGCTTCCGGTTCTTCTTCATTTCTTTCCGCAGATCCTTCACCAGATCCTGGAGGGTAATGTCGTCCATATCTTTCTGCAGGTTCCGCTTGAATTTCCGCAGCCTGCCGTCCATGACCGCATGGATATTAGCCCCTACCGGACAATCCGGATTGGGATTCTCGTGGAAATGAAACAGTTCTTCCTTTTTATCCTCTACGGCGCAGAAAATATCCCACAGGGAAATTTTTTTCGGATCCTTTGCCAGGGACGCGCCCCCTACTCCGGCCTCCACCGTAACCAGCCCCGCGTCCTTCAGCTGGCCCAAAGTCTTGCGGATGATGACCGGGTTCACATTGACGCTGCTGCCCAGAAAGTTAGACGTGGTTTTAAACTGTCCTTCAAATTCATTGACCGCCAGCAAAATATGCACGGCAATGGTAAAACGGGAAGAAAATTGCATGACGTCTCCCTCCATTTTTTCAAAGCTTTCCTTAAGGAACCACTGACTCATTCGTATGCACTCTTACTCTGCATCAGCATAAAAACTCATTTAATCACTGTTTCCTTAATATAATATTTTATCATTCGTCAGTTGTAAGGTCAACGAATACAGCAACTTCTCAAAAATATTTCACGGATTTTTTTCGCAGGAATATTTGAAAACGTGATATACTTAAGGAAACATGCAACGAAAGGGGACTCATTATGGCAGAAAAATTAAAAGTGTTAATCCTTAACGGCAGTCCGCGAGCCAACGGCAACACCAGCATCGCCGTCCGGGAACTGCAGAAAGTTCTGGAAGAAAACAATGTGGAAGCAGAGACCATCCAGATCGGCAAAGAAGCCATCCGGGGCTGCGTAGCCTGCGGTTATTGCGGAGAACACGGAAAATGCGTGTTCAAGGATGCCGTAAACGAAATTGCCCCCAAGTTTGAAGCGGCAGACGGTCTGGTCATCGCCAGCCCGGTCTATTACGGTTCCGCCAATGCCACCCTCATCGCCTGTCTGGACCGGCTGTTCTTCAGTACCCATTTTGACAAGACCATGAAGGTAGGCGCCAGCATCGCCTGCGCCCGCCGGGCCGGAACCACTGCCACCTTCGACGAGCTGAACAAATATTTCACTATCTCCAATATGCCTGTGGTTTCCAGCCAGTACTGGAACAACATCCACGGTATGAATCCGGGGGACGCGGAGCAGGACGGGGAAGGCAAGCAGACCATGCGCACCCTGGCCCGGAACATGGTATTCCTCATGAAGAGCATCGCCTTAGGCAAAGAAAAATTCGGACTGCCGGAAAAAGAAGAATGGATCGGCACCCATTTTATCCGGTAAAAAAAGGTAATAAAAAAACAAACCGTGTACCCTTTCCGTTTATTACGGAATCAGGATACACGGTTTTTTTATTTTCAGAACCCAATGTCCTCGCCCACTAAAATCACTTTGATCTTATGGGCCGGTTTGCTGCGGCGGGTGACAACGATATAGTTACAAATGGTATCGTTGCAGTTACAATCGGCGCAGACCCCCGTAAGGCAGCAGGGCGTCTTCGCCCCGAACCGCTGCACGTTAATGGACGCAGCCGTTGCGTGGGCCCGGTCAATGGCGCTTTGGAGATTGCCTGTCACCTTGTTGAGCCCGGCGATGACAAGGACCTGCTTCGGACCGTAAATCATAGCAGCGCAACGATTGCCGTTGCCATCAATGTTTACCAGTTCGCCGTTAACGGTCATGGCGTTGGTACTCATAAGGAAGGTATCACAGAGAAGCCCCTGCCGCATGATCTCCATCCGTTCTTCCGGCGTCTTCGCCATATCCCTGTCAATGCACCGGAAATTTTTCCGCACATAGTCCAGCAGGCCGATTTCCGCAATGGAGGCCGAACCGCCCCAGCTGATCACATCATCCTTCGGGATCAGCTCCAGCGCCTTTGTCAGCGCCTCTTCCTTTGTAGCGCAGTAATAGGCGTCGAAAGCCCGTGCCTGCAACTTTTTCACTAAGGTTGCGCCTAACAGCGCGTTCCGTTCTGTTCTCGGATCTGCCACAATGATTCCCCCTCTTTTTCTTTTTATATTTTTTTACTTACGTTTATTCTTACCACATGCAAACAAGCCTACAGCTCTCTGCTATTAACGCAGCTTCCCTTTTACCCTTTCGGCACAACCGCAGGGCCCCGGTCGGTTTTAAACTTCAGCCGCTCATCCGCAAACACCGGCCACATTTTATTGTCGTATAACGTTAACAGCTTCACTTCGTTTCCCGTATCCCCTACGATGAAATTCATCTGGTAACGGGAATCGTACTCGTTCATGTGCTTGTCTTCCCACACGGTGACCTGATACCACCCCGCCCAGGAATCCACCGGCGGGTTATCCCCGGTCTTGAATTCAATTTTGTAATCGTAGAACTGGGACGTGCTCAGCATATTGGTTGCAGCCGGAATAAAATCTTCCAGCATGCATTTGATCATGGCCTGTTGCAGCACCAGGGGAGCCGGCCGGTCCGTAACCGGAATGTAATGGCCGCATATGGGGGCAGGCAATGTTTCCGAGCCAATGATATTGATGCGCCCTTCCCCCGCTTCCATCATCAGGAACATCTTCGGCTGGTTTTTCTGCATTCCTTTCACGCCGTCACGAATGGTTTCCGCGTAATCTAAAAGGAACGGAAGTTCATTGTCGTTAATCACCGGCGGACTGTCCACCAGGCCGCCCAGTTTTATCTCTTTCGGGCTCCGCAGCCGGGCCGCCATGAAGACGCTGCCGTCAGGTTTTCCGGAGGGATGGTTACGCTGTACCGATTCGATGCCGATGTAAGTCCGTTCAAAGGAATCCCCCGCCAGGTCCCCTTTTTTATGCATCACCACTAAATAAGTTATGGTGCTTTCATCAGAAAAGCGCCGGTACACTCCTTCTTTGAAAACTTCAGGCGCAGATTTTCCTGAAAGGGTTTTCACAAAACGGCCGGCGCTGCGGACTGTCGTTGCGCCTTCATTGTTTCCCTCAGCGAATACCGCCCCGCAGGCAACGGTCAGCAGAAGAGTAAAACAAACAACTAAAAACGTAACAAGTTTTTTAGAAATTTTTGAAACCCGTTTCGCATTCATTTTCATTTTTATCCCGCGCCTCCTTTATGTCCCGCAGCTTTTGTATTTATATTGCAACTTTGTATTTATATTATACATGATAAGAAATCAATAAAACAATTTTTTCTTTTCAAAAAAATCCTGTCCCCGAACGATTACCGGAGGCAGGATTATGTTTTACTGATACGCAATCACGATGCGGGAGACGCGCCCGTTCTTCACGAACACATACAGGTTGCCTACATTGATCTTTTCCCGCGTGTCATGGTTATACCAGTACAGAGTCTCGCCGTTTTCCGCCGGGCTTTTTACGTCTTCCTTTCCCAGCCGGGCGTACACATCATTTAACGGCATGCCCACCGTTACCCCGTCGGGGGTGCGCCATCCGTTGTCGCTGTTGGATTCAATCCGCCACGCGTCTTCATTATAAAAACTCACTACAAGGGAATGATTGCCGTAAATGAATTTGGATTCCACAAAATCCCCGTAGGCCTCCGATTTAATTTCTTCCATGGTGACCCGGTCGGGTACGCCGAACACTTTCTTCGCATCCTCAAACTTCGCACCTAACTGTATGCCCAAGGCGATGCGGTTAGAGGACAGCTCCGCATAAGAAACACTCATGAAACTAAACAGCAATACAAAAACCATAGTAATGATCCGGAACTTTTTCATAATCACACCCCGTTTCGCATTTTTTATAAATTGAAGTTTGTGTACCAAAGTTATGCTGTCAGGAAAAGGCATCGCAAACCCGTCACCGATTGCTATTCCATGGACTCATTCGCCTGTGGCTTCGAAACTCGGGGCTTCGCCCCTCAAACAGTCTCGCCACGACGGCGAATTTCATCTCATGGAATGACGCAATCGCCTCCGACGGTTTGCTCTCGCCTTTTCCATGCCGCATAAATTTAGGCACATAAATCCCTGTTTATCCATTCACCCTCGCATGATTACAGTGGGCTTTTATATAATCTGCCACGAAAGCAAAATCTTCCTCCTCCGCATAGACCTGGTTGCGGCTCAGGGATTCGTTCACACGGATCAGGTTTTGTTTCGGCAGAAACTCCAAGGTCTTCACATCGTTGAAGGCAGTATGCATGGCCGTGCGTGACGCCGCCAGAATACCGGTGCCTGCAATACCGGGCCGGCCCCCTGCAATACCTGCCAGCACGGTCAAGGCCCCGATCAGCTTCGTCTTCTTCACATCTTTCGGGTGCTGGATGTGGGTAATGCCCTTTTCATCCATTTCAAATACCACACAGTACTTACCGCCTGTTACGTAAGCATAAATCAGATAGGATACGATGCTGAGGGGAATAAAAATTGCAAGGAGGATGCCGCCCATTTCCCCAAGGAACTTCAACGTATCCATAATGCCATCCCCATCCATCAGGGAGAAGATTCCCATCAGCAGCATCACGATAACCAGGGTGATGCCTAACACTTTCAAGATTTCGGAAAAGATCGCCGATGATTTGTACAGGTTCAGCTCATACACCCAGCGGTATTTTCCGTCCGGGTACATCATGATATTTTTGCTTTTGTAAGTCCCGTCAGTTTTCATAGCAAGCTCCATTCCGTCACCGTCAGTCCGCGGCACAAATAGTAAATAGTAACGAAAGAATCATCTTTTACACTAATTCCCCCAGAACACGCTGCCCGTTCCATTCTTTTCCCGCCTTTCAATTCTGTGCAACGATGTACCGGAACAGTTTTCCTTTTTTAAATTCCAGAAACAAATTATATGGGGCCGTTTCTTCCATGGCAAACTGAGTCACTGCATCGAAACCGTCCGGCTTATTGGTCCGTTCCGCCTTTAACTCATTGGTCGTTAACCGGGGATTCTTTTTTACGTATTTTGTTTTCAGGACTTTATACACCTGGTCCCGGGTCATGCCGATTGTCACACCGGCGTCCGAGGTAACATTCTTGCCGGTCATCGTAACGCTTTGCACGGTTCTGGAGACCCATTTTTTCAATCGTTCCGGAGAGGGAACGCCCCCGCCGATTATGTCTTCAAACTTCAATCCTTTGTAGATGTACTGTTTCGTGCCGGGAAACTGATTCCCCGTACTTGCCGGTTTGCCGTAAACCATTTCCACTTCCTGCCAGGTGCTTCCTACGCCTACGATAAACGTGTCCCCGGAAAGACGGCCCTGGGAAATTTTCTTCACAAAACTGATTCGGTCCTGACGGACTTTATCCCGGAACTGCCGCAGATCTTTCTTTTCCTCTTCTTTTTCTGCCTTGCCCAGCAGGGCCGCAATCTGTGCGTCCGATTTCCGCATTTCCGCCAGCATTTTATTTTCCGCAGCAATCAGTTTGTTCAGGCCTGTCTGGTATTCTGTATAATCCTGCTTGGTGGGCGGAGGCTGCTGGGACGGATCCGGTTTGACCAGAACAGGTACTTCCATGCTCATGGCAGTTTTTTCCGCCTTACTGATCGCTTCCTTTTCTTTTGCAAATTTGTCGCCGCATCCGGATATGATCACGGTCGCCAGGCAAAGCAAGAGTAATAATAGCTTTTTCATCATCCGTTTCCTCCGATAAAATGGTGCAAGCATATTGCAACCCATTAAGCTCCCACTGAACAGCCGCTGTAACACACCGAGCCTTATTATTTCTCCAGTCCTTCTCTGTCCTCTATTTGCCTATGCCTTCCCAATGAACGTCGTGAGCCGTAACCGCAAAATTATTGAACTCGTCCTTGGGCGCCTTATCCGGAAGTTCCACTGTCAGCACGGGGGAATCCTGAAGAGGCTTAATTTCCATACCGGTAAAAGCTTTTGTGTATTTTATGTTCTTCTCGTTCAGCAATTCCTTATCCACATCCCGCAGCACGATATCCAGTTCCATTGCTTTAACCGAGATAATGGTGCGATTTTTTTTGCCGTTGTAGAAATGCCCGGAAATTGTCAGGTCGTTGCCTTTGCGCTGTACGTTTTCCACTAAGAAAACAATTTTTTCGTTGGCCGTAGCATCCTGCTTTTTCTGCGCGTTAGCCGCTTTCATTTCCTCTGCGTATTTTTTCAGTTTTTCTGCCTTTACCGCCGGATCCATGGGCTTTTCCGCTTCCGGCTTCGCGGTTCCGTCATCTTTCTTTTCGGTCTCTGCTTTGGTTTCAACTTTCGGCGGTTCAGCTACAGGGGGTGTTTCCTTCTTTTTGCCAAACATAAAGTACGCGCCTATCAGCAACAGCAACACCGCCGCGCCGATTGCAACTTTCTTTATCATGCCGTTGTTGCCCTCTGCTTCCGCTGAAGACGATACAGGCGCCTCCTGTTTCTTAGCCGCTTCCTGAACTGCTTTGGCTTCCGCAGCTTTGCGGGCCGCTGCTTCTTCTGCTGCTTTACGGGCCGATGCCTCTTCTGCCGCTTTGCGCGCCGCTGCTTCTTCTGCTGCCTTACGTGCCGCCGCTTCTTCTGCCGCTTTGCGTGCTGCTTCCTCCTCTGCCGCTTTGCGGGCCGCTGCCTCTTCCGCCGCTTTGCGTGCCGATGCCTCTTCTGCTGCTAATGCCGCAACCGCTTCGCTTCCATTTGCTGTTACCGGTTTGCTGTTTCTTGGCGGAGCTGTTACAGTACTGCCCGCAAGTTTCCCTTGCATTGCAGCCGGGCGTGGCGAACCGCACTTTACACAAAATTTCCCTGTATTCCTCTTCCCACAAGCACACACCCATTCCGTCTGCCTGGCGGCCACGGGCTGTGGAGGCGCTACTGGACGCGGTGCGCCGCAATTTACACAAAATTTTCCCGTATTGGTTTTTCCGCAGCTGCACGTCCATGTACCTGCAGTATTGTTATCAAATTCAGCCATGGTTTACACTCCCTTTTCCATTCTTCTCATTTTCATAAAAAGCAAAACTGCGCCCCTGCCATATTCATTTGTGAGTTTTACGGGAACGGATTTCTGATAAAACAAACACAAAATCTGGCAACAGCGCAGCGTCAATTTTTAAAACAATTTTATAAATTTTTCAAATTATTTTTTCCCATTGGGAAATAACATCATATGCTTTCTTCAACTTTATTATACCATCGTTTATCAATTTTTCATAAATTTTTCTTTTGTTATTCTGCCTTACCCTACTCGCTCTTTTTGCCTTCATAACTTTCAGCAGAATCGCAAAATATTCAGTCCATTTTGTCTATTATGAATATACATTTGTTTTAACAAATCCAAAAAATTCCTAAAAAGACCTGTGCACCCCAGACTATTGACTTTTTGTCTTTTCGGTCTAATTTCAAATTTTTAAATCAGTAAAATCAGTTATATTCCACTATAATTTTGTATATTCAAATATTATTCTAAAATTTCTTTGTTTTTCTCTTTATTTCTCTTATTTTCTTTATTTTACTCGTTATTACATTTTGCAAAAATCACTTAAAGCCTCAAATTTTTGTCTTTTTGACTTTCGGATTTTTCAAGCATGCCCTGAAACGTCCGTATCTCGTTTCTGAGCGATTTTACCCCTTTTTGGATATATGTATCGTCTCAAAACAACATAGGGCCTTACAGGGCATTTCTCGCGGTCGGCTTTTAAAACAGCCTGTTTTTCTTATATCGGCTATCACATTTCCGACTTGGTTTGCTAAATATATTTATCTTTTTGGTTCGTGTTTACTTAATATATTTTAGTAACACTTGGGATTAGAAGCATCAACTTTTTACCCGGAAAACTTTCACACCTTCGCCCCGCAGTTTCCGCAGAACACGCCGCCCGGTTCCAGTTTTGCGCCACAGTTCGTGCAAAACTCCGGTGTGTTGCGGGCGCCGCAGTTTTCACAGAAACGGCTGTCATGATCTAAGGGCGCGCCACATTTTTTGCAAAACAGTTTCGCTGTTCCCGCTGCAGTTTGCTGCCCGCCACCCACTCCGGACAGGGGAGCTGCACCGTTAATCGCCGCACTGCTTCGTCTTGTTTGCTGCTCGCCCGCCACATTATTCGCCGCTGCACTGTTTCTTCTTGTTTGTTGTGCGCCAGCAACGTTATTCATCGCCGCGCCGGTTCGTCCTGTTTGTTGCGCGCCAGCTGCACGGTTCATCGATGCACTGCTTCGTCCCGGTTGCTGCTCACCACCGGCCGGGTTAGTGCGAGCAAAACGTTCCGGGTTCTGAGGAACCGATTCAGCATTTACATTTTTGCCTGCGCCATTTTCTTTACCGCCGCGGCCTTTGCCTAAAAACTTGAACGCGCCAAAGCCAATGGCTCCCACGGCAGCGACACCGATGGCAATTTTGGCCGCTGTACCCAGGCCGCCGGAATCTTTGCCGTCAGATGCTTTGCCAGTCTGCTTGCCTTCCGATTTCGCGTTGGATTTTTTATCGCCGCCAAGAACAGAAGAAATCGCACCGGCGGCACTGTTGCCGGTCATTAAATCATATGCCTTTTTACATGCTGCATCGGAGGTAAAAATATAATAGGTACGGGTTATATATGGCGTCCTACGATACGTGCCGACAGAAGATTGCTTTTCAGTGCCAACTTCGAATCCAATCGTCGGAAAATCTATAGTAACCGTTGCAGTTACTTCTTCCACGTCCTTAGGAATTGTATGTTTTTTACCATAACTATTTTCCTTACCGAGAGACGTCAGCTCTTTTAACGTTCCTATCTTCTTATGATTATAAAATTTTGTAGTTTCCGAATAATTAGCAGATCTGACAGGCTTTGAAAGTATACCCGGTATAGGCGCCGGTTCCGCCGTAATCGTTATCTGGCTTCCCGGCGCGGCTTTCGCGAATACGACATGCCCGTATTTGGCGTTTTTACGTAATTCGGCAGTGTATTTCGCATAGGCATTTAAATCTAAATTTTCCAGCATCACATGCATTTTCATCTGCGCGATTTTCGTCTCATTGCTGCTTAAACGAGGCTTTATCGTTACCGTCCTCGTAATGGTTTCAGACGTTACAGCTGCATCGACTGTTTTAATCCCCGACATCCCCAACGCAAACATAAAGGCCGCCAGCAAAATAGAAAAATATTTTTGCCAGAAAATTTCTGTGGAATGATTTCTATAACGATTCTTTTTCATCACCATACCACCTCCCGAGGGAATTCTTCTTATAGTCAACAACTTTTATTTAGGGCCTCAACGGAACTGCGTTACTCATAAGCGAAAAATAGAATTGTTTTTGTTGCTTGCTAAACTATCACGGGAGCAAAGCGATGCTTTATAGCGCCGCTGCAAATAGCGCTCCCGTTAAAACAGACAAATCGTAAGCCTGCGTTGTTTCGTTTTTTTATTCCAGTATGGTAATCTTGCCCTCTTTACCCGCAAATTGGTTTTTTCCCTTAAGCTCACTGACCCACTTACCTTCAAATTTAACGTTATAGGCTTCTTTTGTAGGAAATCCCCACTTCCAGGAAAGTCCATCTACGTTATAAGTTATAACCAGAACAGGTTCCTTCCCCTCCAGGTTAACTTTCATGGTACAGTCGATTGTGGTCGTTTCTATTTTCGGATAACTAGGATTTTTGGAAACATTTTCCTTAGCTTTTCTGTGCCCCTTCCATAACTTCTGCTTTGCGTCATAAGTGAGGGGTACATTAGAAACCTCTCCAGCATAATTTCCATTTGCATCACATGCGCACAAGCCCCACCGGCCATCTTTGAGTCGGGTAAGTCTAAAATATCCACCATTTTTGGTTGTCTGGGTTTTCTTTCCCTGCGTCATGGTCGCCTTGCCGTTGTAAATACCTTCTTTCAATTCTTCTTTTTCCAGCGTGGCCTTCAGCACAACGTTTTGCTTTTTATTCTGGGTGGAAGTTACCAAAACTATATATTTATAGCCTTTGTTTATCTGCCCCTTGAAATCGTTGATAATGTTACCCTTTACAATTTTATTGTTTTCATTCGTAAATTCGATAATCTGTATCCTGCATCCTCCTTCGGCCTCCAGCTTCAGCTGGCATTTATCCGGGAAATCCTCAGTCAGATTGACTACCTTGCTTTTATTGAGTGTTTTTGTTATCACTCCGACTACATGCCCTCCGTAAGGTCCAAGTTCAAAGGACCGACTTGTAAATACAATGGGGAATGCATCTTCTTCGCCCTTTTCTATTTTTTCTTTGGCTTTATCATCCAGCTGTAACTTGATTGTGCTTAAAAAATGATTTTCTCCCATCGTTTCATTTGGGTGCTGGCTACTACTATGATACCAATTTGCGTCTTTATCTCCTCCTAAATTCCTAATCACTTCCATATAAAAGTCTGCGGCAAAATTAGCTTCCGTTCCGGCAATCTTTCTAAAGAAATATTGCATTATCCAGTCGCTTCCATCCCATAGTTCATGGCACTCCCTAATCCAGGCATCGCCGCCCAGCTTGCTGCTCATATAATCAATCATCACGCCCCGGGCATAGCCTTCCTCCGCATTTTTTTCTTGCGGAATCAGACCTCCCCACAGAAGCCAAAAATATTGTTTCCCATTCTCAGTAAGAGCATCGCGGACAATTACCTTTTCAAAATGCGTTGACGTTGCCTCATCAATCCATGCAGTTTTAAAGGACTTACCAACTATTATATTGTGTATGCTCTGCTGTACTGCGTGGAACATCTCGTGGTAGATAGTTGCTTTTATCGTGGTTCTTTGATCGCCCTCATACCGCAAATTACGGTCAGCACCAAACATGCTTCTTTCTCTGAGTTCCATGTTGCCGGTCAACACATTCCAACCGCCTTCATTTTTGCAGTCGCTGATATAAACATCAATCGGCGTGAATTTATCCACATGATCGGGATAACCATTTGTCTTATAATAATTGTAGGCTTCTTCCAAGTCGCTTAACAGCCTTTGGGCTTCATCGCCTCCCATATACACGTTTTCCCAACGATTTAGTACGTATGGGTACCACACGCGGAAATGACCTTTGGAATTCTGATAACCTTCGCCATACAATACTAAGCCTTCTTTATAAAAGAACCCCACGTATTCCGTAAACTCACCCACATCTGGGGTTTCCTCCGCCGGTTTTATGGGCGTTTTACTTTTATGCCGACTTTGACCGGAGGCAGCTGGATCAATGACAGCTACGGCCTTTCCATCCTCTATCGTGGTATCAAAATATTCATAAAAGCGCGCTGTTTTGCCGTCCGTCAAACGGTAATCCCGCGCTATGCCGAGCTTGATGTACCGACCGTTACCGGTGGTCGGTTTAAAGTCCTTCGGCACCGGTACGGATACCGTGACCTTTCCCTGGCAGCTCTTGTCAATCTTCATGACATACAGGTCGCCAATCAGTCCGTTATTTATTTCTTCTTCCTTATCTTTTACGGTAGTCATCGTGGCTGCGCCGTTACCCAGGTTCGTCTGTTTAAAATCCAACGTAATGTCCTTTAACGCCAGCACTCCGTTTTCCAGTTTAGCCGTGGGACGGAACAGATCCAGCAAATAGCCGGGCTTCCAGAAGCCAGTAATGCCAATGACCAACAAAACCACGGCCGCAGCGGCTGCCATCAGCATTTTGTTCCAGCTGGATTTTTGCGGCTGTTGCGTCTGTGGTTGTGAATACACAGGCTCCCGGTTTTGAAACTGCGGCTGCGTCTGTTGCTGCTGCGAGTATTCACGATCTTGAGGCTGCGTTTGCAACGGATACGATTCCTGTTGCCGGGCATACTCCTGATTCTGCGGTTGCATCTGCGTTTGGTACGACGAATCGCTTTCCACGGTTGCAGGCACAGGAGCAAAAGCCGCGCCCTGTTCCAGACTCATTCCGCAATTTCCGCAGAACACCGCATCCGGAGGCAGCGCTTCCCCGCACCCGGGGCAGACAGACTGTACCGGAGCCGCTGCTTCTTTCAGCTTGGCGCCGCACATTTTGCAAAAGGTGGCGCTTTCCTTCACCGCAGCACCGCATTCGGGACAGAACGACTGCATTGGAACGCTTTCCCCGCCCAGCCTGGCGCCGCACTCTGCACAAAATTCCGCTTCGGGCAGGTTCCGGCTGCCGCACTTAGCACAGGTGGGCCCCACCAGCTGACGCACTACAGGAGCGCCGCAGTTGCTGCAAAAGTCTGAGCCTTCCAAAATTTTTTGTCCACAATTCGGGCAATGCATGGGAACCTCCTGTCTGCATGAAAGCCAAAATCGTTACTTATAACTGTCTTTATTTGTTTAATCCACGCCTTCATAAATCGTTGACGCATTCATCACAGAGGTATCGTATACGGAATCGTCGTAAGAAGTCGGTACATCATGATACACGGGAACGTTCAGATCCTGGTACCCGAACCAGTTGCGGTTTAAGTCCCAGAACAGGCGATACCGGGTAGGGTTCGCCTGGCGGTTCACGCTGTCAAAGCGCAGTTCCAGATCCCCGTCCGGACGCACCAGCATACTGGGCAAAGGCAGCGGACTCCAGTAATTTATGCTGTCCACATACAGTTCCAGTTTTTTCGCAAAGGTATCGTACCCATACAGCACGATGCGCCCGTGGGCGTCCATGGCAAAATACACACGGCCGGTCTTGTTGTCACGGAACACTTTAAAGCCATACCCGAAGTTGTTCTTGGGGCTGTAACCGTCCGCTACCCTTTCGTACTTGCCTTTTCCCGGGTCCCGCCACCAGATGAGAAGGTGGTAACGCTTGTTTTCCTTGGAATTGGCCAAATTGCGGAAACGGATTTTTACATCGCCCATTTTGGTGCGGTATTCTTTTTCCCATTTTTCATTGGCTTTCAATTGCAGCACGCCGGTATCGGCCACCTCCACAAAATTCCCGGCTTCGGCAATGGCTGTTCCGCCCAATAAAACGCTTACTGCAACAAAAAGACTCAACACCAGACTCCAAAGTTGTTTTTTCATATCCGCGCCTCCTCGTTTTCTTTGCGTTAACACAACGTTTTTATTCTTTTTATTTTCAGAAAAACAAAACTGCGCCGCCACCATATTAAATTGTGAGTTTTACGGGAACGGGTCTCTGATAAAACAAACACAACATCTGGCAACAGCGCTGCATCATTTCATATAACAATTTTATAAAATTTTTGACTGGCTTCTCAACATATCGCAACAGGTTTTCTGTTCTTTAATCATAGCATATAAAAATGCGGATGTATATAAAACTTTTCTATTAATTGCTTCTCAATAACACCAGAAATCTTCCGTCCGATAGGTCCATCCAATGCGCTTCATGCAAAATTCAAACACTTTGTTTCCCGGGGAAACCACCGTCATGTTAGAACCGCCCATCATGTTCGTTTCATAGCGCCACATTTCATCCCGGAACTTTGCGAATTTCCATTTTACTATATTTCTGATTTTCCCGTCCTGCATCATTTTCGTTGAGACCCGGAAAACTTTTCCATCCAAATTTTCTTCCC
>Ga0256404_1005280_pt1 | contig 23090 bp, 12 predicted proteins | sample RumenRJG_01DNA_FD_185990 | JGI IMG/M metagenome (GOLD analysis project Ga0256404, IMG submission 185990) | Bovine rumen microbial communities from Lethbridge, Alberta, Canada - RJG_01 | ecosystem: Host-associated > Mammals > Digestive system > Stomach > Rumen | place: Canada: Alberta | collected... | reverse complement strand
CCAGATTGAAATCAGCTTCCTTTCTCCTCTCTTGGGGGCTGCTCGCCCCCAAACCCCTCGGTGTTTTTCAGGTATTAGTTTTGGCTTCGCCTCTACCTGAAAATTGCACTTCTAACTTGAACTTAGGCTTGTCTGCCTCTTTTTTAGGCAACGTCAAATCCTTACCGTCAAACTCACGACCAAGCAATTCACTCACAAGCATTGCATCCTCTTCGTGGAACGTCACGCTGCCATCTTCATGCTGTTCGCCAAATACTCTTCCTGGATATTTCGTGCGAAGTTCAGACAATCGACCGTTTTCCTTAATCATCGAGCTTGTTGTATCTCTTTCTCCTTCGGAATGATTCTTCTTTACCTCTGCTTTTTCCAACAATGCCTTAAGCCGGTCTATTTCTGCCTGTACTAATTTCTTGTCGGTTTTCCTATAATCCCTTATATATTCAAGATGCCTTATCTGCGCTGCTATCTCTTCGGCAGTAAGTTCATGCTTAGGCTTCTCCGCCTGCTTCTTCTCCGTTGTGCCCTTTGCCTTCGGCTGCTCTTTCTCCTCTTCTGACATCTTACTCGTCACAACAGCATGCGTTATAAACTGTGGCGGAACAGTGAGGATAGCATCAGGGCCAAATCTGTCCGACAACTCTATGGAAATATCGTCAAGGTCGATACGGCGACCATTAAACCAAGACTTGGGGAATTGCATGATAATAAGGCCGTCTGAGCCTTTATGACCGTGCCCCTCTCGCTCAGCCTTTAGAGTATCTTCTATATTCTCCCTATTGCCGAAAAGACTTGTCCCTAACAAACCGCCTGCCGTATGCAAACCGTCCCGCAATATAGAATCGAATACACGCGACATCGTTTGGTGGATGACAACATAGTTATGCTCGAAATCAATGTCGTCAACATTGAAATCTCCGTCACTGACTATTCTCTTATCACCATTTTCTTCACCTTCACCAACATTTTCCTCTTTCTTGTCACCGCTTTCCGAAGAATTATCTACCTTTGCGGCAGAAGATAAGTCTTGCGTACGGCCGGGAAGGCCACCGGCCTCTTCGCCAGATGACGAAGGCAGTATGAGGATATGGCCGCCCTCACGCTTGGCTTGTCTTTCTATTGATTTTAGTGCATCATCTCTTAGATAATGCCAGTGCACAATCTCCACATTATCCTTATTCTGATTTACTTCAAGCAGCACAAGACGGTTATGGCCTTGCTCGTCTTTAGTATTAATAACAATCCAGTTGTAAGGGCGTGTTGTCTTTCGATTTTGACCGTACAAATCAGGACGATATAGAGCCGAAGTAAGTATCTCACGGCTCTGCTCAGGCGTCAGGTCAGCGTGGTCTCGGCTATTCTTTTCAAAGATATTCTTCTTGATGATGATAGGCTTGCCGTTCGTGCCAATAGCATCAGCCACCTTTTTAGGGATAGTAGGCAATTCAATACTACGTGATGGATTTACAAAGTCCTCATCTGTAACATCTTCCACGCGTCTTACCTTCTCTGTTATCAACTTGCCATTGCCATCTACTGGATTCCCTTGCTTGTCTACTTTGAGTCCATCATCCTCTTTGTCTCCTCCTGCAACGTCGGCATGTTGTCCTGCGCCCGCTGCTTGTTCTCGGCCTGCACCATCTTCCAGGCTTCCCGGTAGCTCTTCTCCGCTCTGGCGGTCGGTCTGCTCGGCCTTCGTGCGCCTGTCTTGCTCAGCACGTCTGCCGGCAGGAACATTCTGTACGCCCTGCCAGTACTTCTTCTGTTGCTCCAAAGCGTCCTTCTGCTGCTGAAGCCGGTCGTACTGCTCTCCTTGTGCGGCAACAGCATCGAAGTCGTCGCTGTTGTCGATAGCGTCCATCTGCTTCTGAATGGCCTTTATCTGCTTGTCAATGGCACTGATACGGTTCTGCACGCCTCTCTTCACACGTTCTGCGTTGCCGTGGTATATCTCCGCCAGAGCATCGTAGGTGTCGCCCGGATCGGCCTGCCCCCAGTGGTGTACCGTGCGGGTGTTACCTTTCTTGTCGGTCACCTGCTCACTCGGTATTTTATCGATGGCCCTTGCCGGCGTTTCTCCTGTGTGCGCTTCCTCGCTCTCCGAGGCAGGCTGCCCGACCTCGGCCGTCTGTTCGGACCCCTGTAGTTCTTCCGTTTGGGGCTGGTGTTCTGTCTCATCTTCTGGCTGGGCAGGCGTTTCGGGCTTCTGCTGCTCGCGATCCACTGGGGCGGCCGACGCTTCTGTACTTGTCTCTCCGCTATACTGTTGCTCTTGCGGCTGACTTTGGCTGTCATCAGGTGTAGGTATTGTAGTATCTATTGCATTGCTCTCAGTATCAACGACGGTATCCGCGTCTGTATCATCCTGCACTCTGTCATAGAGCTGCTCGGCTTTGAATGGCTGTGCTTTTTTGCCTGCTATCGGCGCCTCGGTCTCCACCATGTAATCGCCGGTATAGCTGTCCACGTTACGTATTATACCACGTACCGGCTTACCGTCGTCGCCACGTACATACACCTCATCACCGAGTTGCGGATTATCATGCGTCGTAAGGCCGTCAGCGACATTGGCACTCGCAGTACGCGACTGTTCTGCTGCTGCTTTAGCTGCTGCGTCTCTCTCCTGCTGCGCATCAATCGGCGCATCAAGGGCTATTACATCATCCGCGGGGAGCATACTCATCTCTCCGCTCTGCGCATCTCTGACGACAATACGCTTGCTGCTCTTGCCTTTATCGACACTCTTGCCGTCAGCACTCATCACGACATTGCCGCTTACTATATACACCTTGCCGCCATCTTTCAGCGTCGCCGGATGTACCATGTTATCATCCTTGTTAGCACGGGCATCTACTGCCGCGGCTGCTGACACAGCTGCATCATCCGCATCATCGTTAGCCCTCTGCGTCATACCGAGATAAGCATACCGCGCATTAACGTAGTCGGTTACTACATGTGCGTCCTCATCGCTCATCTTATCAGCATTAGCGTCGAGCCAGCCTATCGGGTCGTCGTCTATTGCCGCGAGATTGTCCTCTCCATACTTGTCCGCCATGCCATTGCGCTTGGTGTCGTAGTCGGTCTTTACGCGACGCATCTCATCGCCGCTCTCGTCGTCTGCGCTCTTATACCCGCGGTTATAGTGCGCATCGGGCTCTATCTGTTCATAGCCGCCATTATTAGGCTTTTCAGCCTTCTCCTCCGGGAATAGTGAGCGGATATATTCGTCCACAACCGCCTGCTCTTTCTCCGTTCGCTTAGCAGGCATCTTACGAAGAGATGCATCCACGTCTATGCCGGTCTCCTTTTTGATGTTCTCTCGAATGGCCTCCGGTCTGTTCGGGTCGGCTATGTGACGGTTACGCGCTATAGCCTCATCAATGGCCTGCGCCTGGCGTACATACGCCTCGTCTGTGAGCTGCCCGCTCTTCACCATTTTATAGTTGTTAAGGACGGTAGCCACATCGGCATCCGGAGCTACTTCCTTGATGGCCTGCTCCATGACTATCATGTTCGACGCGGTCTCCTTGTATTTCTCGCCTACATTGACTGCGTTGAGCTCTGCCTGCCGCGCTATGTTGTCTATCTCCTGCCCGGCTGCCTTCTCGTTGGCAAAGCGTCTGGTAGTGACAACACCTCCGCGGGCATTGACGCTGTTGACCGTCACCCTACCGGCATCGTCTTTTTCTACGTCATACCCTACCACCGAGGACATGGGCAGCATGTGTCCAGTAAGAATGTAGTACGCCTTGGCCCTTGTGGCCTCACTGACGCTGTTGTCATTCATCAGCCGCTTCATTGCCTCGTAGCCGTCAAATCTGTCGGGTGTCAGGTTCTCGTAATCATCTGTTCGCTCTTCTATCCCCGTACTCTTGTCGGCCTTCCTCTTATTGGCATCCCTGAACAGCATGGATAGGCCCGTATAGCCCTTGTCGCGCAGTTCCTCCATCTCCTCCGGCTTAAATCCTATGTCCGCGGGAGATGCGTCCAACTGCTTGCGCAGCCTCTCCTCAAAGTTGAGCCCTATGCGCCTGTCCTCTCTCTGTAGCCCTTGCAGCACGCGCGGCGCGCTCTTGATCGCGTGACTTGCCTTGAAGCCCAGCATCATCGCCTGACTGTCTGTCCATGTGTCCCAGTCCCATTTGCCTTTGTCCACCATGTCGGGAATAGCGAACACTGTACCTTCTGCAAGTGTACTCAGGGCCGTCTGACCTGCGCGAAGTGCCACTTTCCCTGCCGTGCTGCTCGTTGCCTTCACAGCCTTATCTGCAACATTACCAATCAATGGTGACAACGTACCGGTGGCCGCACCAAGCATCAGTCCATGAGCGGTTTCTTTCAGAATGTCTCCAGCGGATAACTCATTGGTAGGCTTTCCGTTCTCATCGAGCGTTCCGCCTACTGCCATCTGCTGCTGAATACCTTTGACAGTATTGAAGGTGCCAAAGTTAGCTGCACCACCGGCAGCGCCTTGTGCAACGCGACCTGCCAAGGTGCCTGCCGCATAGCGCTCAGCAACCTTCTTAGTTGCGCCCTTCAATGCCTGCTTGCCGACGGCCTGCAATGCCTTCTTGCCTACAACACCGCCGACGCCTCCGGCTGCATATGTTACAGGATCCAAAGCCATGTTAGCGACGGTTCCTGCAATGTCAAGCGTCTTGTGTTGTTTACCAAAAGTAGACATGGCATCCTGTTCGGCGAGGTCAAGACCATGCGAGCCGGTTTGCCAGGCTGCTACTGTATTGGCTGCCATGCTACTTGAAATGAGTGGTTGGTCAGCAATTTTGCGAAGAAGGAACTCCAGTTTGCTCTTTGGCATATCCTGCGCTTTGGCGCGCTCATACACCTGTCGGTATAGATCACCCATTAGCGCATCCTTCGCCGCAATAGCTGCCGTTTTCCCCTTGGCGTCCTTTGGGTGTTTCTTGAAGTAATCGGTATATCGCTCCAGAGTGCCTCTGCGGTAGTCCTCCGGCAAGCGGGCATACATAGTGTTGGCCATCTTATCGAAATCGAAGATAGCATGCCTCTTCTTCTGGTATTCGAGGTCGTTGTTGAAATCCTCACCACGGCCGGCAAACACAGCACCTGCTGAGCTGGAGGCGGCCGCGGCATCTGACAGGCTGAAACCACGTGCGTTCTTGTCAGCCCGGTTTCTCCATGCCTCCTGGGCCTTTTTGTCTTGAGCCTCGGCTTCTCCCCACACATCATTAAGGACGTCACGCATGGGCTTCTCCTCATCCAGCTGCATCTGTTTCTGGACGTCCTCTTTATTATCGGGTTTGAGGCCGTTAACCTTCATTCTCTGACGGAAAGCCTGCTGCTCTCTATACTGCTGGCTCATCATGTCTGCATCTCCCTTGCTCGTTGTCTTGTAGCCCTGCGGAGTGAGGTAGGTTTGCTCCATCTTCCCTGTTGAGGGATTGTACTGCACGCCTCCCTCTACTGGGCCACCGAGAAACCCATTCCGGGATTTCTTGTCATACTCCAGCTTGTTCTTCATCTGCTGTATTGTCCGCGTATTCGAGCTTCTGGCATTGTTGACTATGCCCTGCAGATTGTCCAACAGCATTTCTTTCTGCATGTCTGTCATCGGCTGTTCTGCCGGCTTTACTGTCGGCTGCTTCTCCGGCCTGCTCATGGCTTTAACAGGCGTTTTTGCCGTAGTTGTGGAATATTTGTAGCCCTGCTTGGCATATCTGTTGTGAGCCTGTGACAGATCCACATGACCGTTAAATCCATTTCCCTGCATATAAACGCGGACAGGAGCGCCGGGATGACGATTGGCCCAGGCTTGCAGGCCTCCAGCCTTGCGCACTTCGTCGGCTGATACATTGAAGTCCTTGCCGCCACGACGTAACCGGAAATAAGTTACCGGCTGCTGCGCCGTTTGCTGACGTTGCACAGGTTGAGGCTTTGCAGGCTTCTGTGCTGCTGCATGCACAGAAGTCGCAGCCTGGGGCAGTGGAGCCTGCGGACGTCGGACATCTTGGGTGAGGGCAGGGGACTGCTTCTGCGCCTCTACAGCATGAAGGCCGAGCCATCCCGCAAACTCTCCATAGTCTTTGCCGATGTCCGCTCCGTCCTCCTTGAATGCGTCATATACACTTCTGCGGTTCTTGTATCCTTCATCTCCTGGCTTAAAGAACCAGTCGTTAAACTCCTGCTCACTGCCTACGTCCGCTCCGTCTTCCTTCAAAGCGTCGTATAGCTGCTTCACCTTATAATTGATTGGCATATTGCTCAGCGTTATTTGTTATGTATTGAAAAGCTGCTCTTGTGAATAGAAAACCAGCTCTTTGCGCTACCCTTGTCCGTCTGGCGGTAACCTCCCGTAACTGTTGTCTTTGTGGTACCGTCAAAACTCGTTCCGTCCTTCTTGGTCGTCGTATTACGCGGGACATACGTTCCGTGTGCCTTGGCATAATTATCAGCTTCGTTGACTGTAGAGAACCAATGCTCATTGCCATCTCTGTCCAGAGCTTTATATTTGAGCTTACCTGAACTTCCCCCACTGCTGCCTTTGTGGCTCGTACGGTATACGGCCATCTCTCGCTTGTTCTGACGATTCTTCTCTGCTATGCGCTCACGGCTCTCTCGATCGAGACGCTTGTTCTCCATTTCATCATCATGGATTTTCTCTTTGTTACCGAATGTCGCCGCCCATCTGGCCGCCTCCTGCTGCGCGGCCTGTCTCTTTGCCTCCAGTGCGTCCTGACGCGCGCTCTCATGCTGGGCCAGCACCTTGGAGCGGTAATCGTCCTCTCGCCTTTGGGCTCGCTCTCTCAGAATGTATGCTATACGTTTCTCCTTGTCCGCCTTTGCCAGCTCGTCAAGCTTATCATACCTCTCCTGCGCTTTCTTGGACAGGGATGTTCTTGAATCGTATGCGCTATTGGCGCCCTTTGTGGTGTAGTAGAGGTTGGCCAGTGATGATATGCCGTCACCCAGCGCGGCCAATAGCTGCATGCGCTTGCGCTGCTTGGCAGTTTTCTCGTTGTTCCGCTTCTCTTTATCTTCTCGCTCCGCGTCGAGCATCTTTATCATGGTGGCGTAGTCGAGCGAAGCGCCCTTGTTTATGTCGTTCGGATTGAAATTGAGCTTGCCTGTCGGCCTCATCTTGTCGATGTCGTTGGCAGACTCTCCATTTGTCTGCTTTCCATCTGTGGCATTTTTCGGCACGTCATCGCCTGTAGACGTCTTTGGCTGCGCATTTGCCGTTTGCACTGAACTCTCAGACGCTACCGTCCGTATGACAGGCTTGATCTCTGGTTCGGTCGTCGCCGCTGCTGCGGCCACACTCTGGCTCTTCACGATCGGCTGCGTGATATTTCCTGGAGGAGATACAGAATAGGCAGGCGATGGAGCCTTCACTATAGTCAAATCCTTTTTCTGCATTATGTTAGTATTGGTTGTTAGTCATGCCCTTTGCTTTGAGCAAGTCAAGCTGGGCAAAGCCGCCTGCCGCGTTCGCCACACCATTAGTGGCCTGCTGTATGTTCTGTGCCTGCTGCTGCCTTAGGCCGTTTAGCTGCTGGTTGATCTGGTCGTTTCTCTGTTGATAGGTCTGCTCTATCTTGTCCTTGCGGGCTTCGGCCTGAGCTGCAATGTCGCTCGTAGCGTTGGCAAGAGCCTCGTTGTTGGCTTCCTTGGCTGCAGCCGTGCTTTCCTCGGTTCCGCCCATCACGGCCTGTGTACCGGCCGCCTGCTGATTACGCTTCCTGATGTTCTCCTCTGTCATGGTCAGGAGACGCATAGCATCCGCACGCTGTGTCGCGTCTTCATTGTAGCGTCGGTCGTACCAGTCCTGATTGACCTGTTTCTGAGCCTCAAGGTTACGCCTCATCTGCCTGATGGCACGAGCACTCTTACTGCCTCCAAAGATGCTGCTTGCCGCCTTCATGCCTGCGGCTACTGCCATTCCTATCATAGTCGTATGATTTTAATTTGTAAATACTTATAATTTACGGCAAAAATAAACCATTACCTTAGTACCTACATTTTAAGTATTTACTTTGCATATGGCATTAGGACGAAAGACGGGAGGGAGAAAGAAGGGCTCCCTTAACAAGGTCACGAAGATGAGCAAGGCCGTTGTCTCTGACCTTCTCAGTGATTATAGCGGAAGTGGCAAGATGAAGCGTGACTTTGACAGTTTGGAACCTAAGGATCGCATAGCAGTTGCAGAGAAGCTGATGCAGTATGTCATGCCGAGAATGCAATCCGTCCATGGAGAGATAGAGACACAAGTCAGAAAGTCCGTTGCCGACAGCCTGCGGGAGCTCTCCGATGATTCAGAGGATACTATCTAAAGCGGTCTATTTTAGAAACAGCACCTTTTGCATGACCGAAAATGATGTAACTAAAACACTCTGCTTTTAGAGGGAATTTAACACAAAATTTTATGGCAAAAATAGACCTTCCAATGCAAGAATATATAAACTTGCCATACAGACTTTTATGTACCTTTGCTGCCAGCAAAATCGCGTTTTGTTGACACCTTTGTTCCGAACAAAAGTCCAGCAAAATTTTTTCGCCTTTATAACAGCATGATAAACAAGATTTTGGCGCGCGGGTCCAAACCGTTTTTTGTTCAGACACATGTGACTTGTAGGAGACTAAAGAAATTCCCCCATACCCCCTAAAGAAATAAACCAATAATATATATAATATCTATGTAGTATAATATACTATAGTACTTAGTATAGTATATAGTGCGTGCGCGCGCGCGAGGAGTGACTCATTCCAACCAGAGTACAATTTGTACCCCAGTTGAGTGGTGACTAAGCCGCACTTGTCCCAGACTCGCTGAGTCGCGAAAAGAGTCAGAAACCCTTGCCCTTTGTTCGCACGTAGACAGCCTCACGTTCGGTATCTACGTTCTTGATACGGAACTGCACGGCACAACGCTCCGGGATGGAGACTGGGAGCATAGGCGCGAGCCTGGCTATAATATCATCAATGTTGTTAAAGCCAATATCGCTGACCTCGGCAACGACCTTCCCTCTGAAATAGGCGCGCGCGTAAATCCTAAACTTCGGGGCAATCCTGAATAGAACTTCCTTCGGCTCATCCACGCCTTTGGCCATTCCTTGCTTGCTGGGCGCATTGGAGAAGAAGATAAAGTCAATCACTTTTCTGTTGAGTTCCCATGCCGGTGTGAAGTCTATCTTGATATAGCCTCTCGTAGTTGTGAAGCCATGGCTGTGATTCATAGCAAACGCCACTTCTGCAATGCTGGCGCCACAATCGTTCTGCGCCACAGTTCCCCATGTGTGGCGAAAAGTATAGGCGCTGAACCATTGCTCCTTTGGCATTCCCATGCTCTCGCAGACCTTGTGCAAGCCGATGTTCACATTGGCATTGAAACTGTCACTTGAAGTCAGGCGTTTGTGGAAGTTGAAAAGATAAGGATCCGAGGCGTCGGCTTTGTATTTCTCGAACAATGGAAATAGGATAGGCTCTACTCGCATCTCTATGTAGGCCTCATCACGTCTGGAATTGCGCGTCTTAGCTCGCTTATAGCAGATGATCCCATCGTGATAGTCCTCTTTTTTGAGCTCATACAAGTCAACAGTATTTATGCCGGCCAGGCACAGGACCATTTTCGCGATGTCACGGCCAAACTCTGGAAGCGGACTCTTAAACTTGCTCTCCGGCAAAGACGCGGAGAAGAATACACGGCACTGCTCCGGACTGATGGCGAGTTTCTTGGTCCGGTCCGCATTGGGTATCTTCACGCGTACCCATGGGTTGGTCTTTATACGTATGATGTTGTTGTCGTAGTCATTGTACTCCACTAATGCCGCCTTGAATACCTGCCGCATGCAGACAGGATACATCTCTTTGGCACGATGGGTGCTCTCCATGGACTCTATCCACTTGTTGACAGTCGATGAGGTCAGTTCGTCGAACATTACTTTGTTGGTACCACAGAAACGTTCCAGGTGCTGGAGTGCAAGCAGGTAGTTTCTCGCGTTGCGCTCATGCCCAGTATCTATGAGATGGGCAATGTGCTTGCGCGCGAAGTCAGAGAAGCAGAGCTCCTCATCTGCTGTCCGGAGATATTCCAGGACCTGCCTGATGGTCCACTTTGAAGTGTCCTTACGGTTCAGTCTGTCGTTGTACTCAATAATCAGACGGGAACAGTACTCAAGCACATAAGGGTCTGTGATCTCCTGGGAATGACTCATACCCTTACTCGTGATAAACTTGTCGGTCTTGATGTACCCTATTTGCCGGTCCTTAATAACTCGAATATAAACTTGCCAGAAGCCATCCTTACGAGGCCGTCTGACCATTGCTTTGAATATTGCCATATCTATTTGTTTTTTGTCATCTGTTCTTGGTAAACAAGTGGTAAACACGTCCTCTGGAAAGGGTGGTAAATTTGGTAAACATTTGCGGTTATTTTGCCGCGCAGAATGTGTCAAAGTGTGCTTACCCCCTTAAACCAGTTTCGGCTGTAACCCTCAGTTTTACCAAGGAGTTACAGCCGAAAATCCGGTGTTATTCGATATTTCTATTTACTCTTCCACTGCTGCCTGAGCGGCGGCGAGACGGGCGATTGGCACGCGGAACGGAGAGCAGGATACGTAGTTAAGTCCTACCTTGTGGCAGAATTTAACCGACGACGGTTCTCCGCCGTGTTCGCCGCAAATACCGCATTTGAGATCGGGACGCACTGCGCGACCACGCTTTACTGCTATTTCGATGAGCTGGCCTACACCGTTTTGGTCCAGTACCTGGAACGGGTCTACGGTAAGGATCTTCTTCTCGAGATAAACGGGAAGGAATGATGCGATATCATCACGAGAGTAGCCGAATGTCATCTGTGTAAGATCGTTCGTGCCGAACGAGAAATATTCTGCCCTCGAAGCAATCTTATCAGCAGTCAGAGCTGCGCGAGGTATCTCAATCATTGTGCCTACCTTGAAGGGAACTTCAAGACCTTCTTCCTTAAAGAGCTTGGCAGCTGTGTCACGGATTACTTTCTCCTGAGCCTCAAACTCGTAAAGAATACCAATCAGAGGTACCATAATCTCGGGATGCGGGTCATAGCCTTCGCGCTTCAGCTCGATAGCAGCACCCAATATTGCACGGGTCTGCATCTCGGTTATCTCTGGATAAGTATTGCCGAGACGGCATCCACGATGGCCCAGCATAGGATTGTGCTCGGAGAGGCTGTCGATGCGCTGACGGATATACTCGACCGTTACGCCCATGTCCTTTGCCATCTCTTCTTGACCCTTCTTATCGTGGGGCACAAACTCGTGAAGAGGCGGATCAAGAAGGCGGATGTTTACAGGATAACCGTCCATGGCCTTGAAGATGCCCTTGAAGTCCTCTTTCTGATAAGGCAGCAGCTTTCTGAGAGCCTTCTCACGACCTTCCTTGCTGTCGGCGAGAATCATCTCGCGCATAGCAATAATCTTCTTGTCGTCAAAGAACATGTGCTCCGTACGGCAGAGGCCGATACCCACTGCACCAAATTTGCGAGCCACAGCAGCATCGTTGGGCGTGTCGGCATTTGTGCGAACTACAAGCTTGGTATACTTGTCGCAGAGCTGCATCAGTTCAGCAAAAGCTCCGGAGAATTCAGCTGCCTGCGTAGGTATTTCGCCTTTGTATACTTCGCCGGTAGAACCGTTCAGAGAAATATAATCACCTTCGCGCAATACGGTGTCCTCTATCTTAACCGTGCGCTTCTTATAGTCAATAAGGATGGCGCCGGCTCCGGAGACACAGCATTTACCCATGCCGCGTGCTACCACAGCTGCATGAGAGGTCATGCCGCCTCTGGCCGTCAAAATGCCTTCTGCTTCTGCCATTCCGGCAAGGTCTTCCGGTGAAGTCTCTATTCTTACCATTATGACCTTGTGGCCGTCTTTGTGCCACTTGGCTGCATCGTCAGCGAAAAATACTATCTGACCGCAGGCTGCACCCGGAGATGCTGGGAGACCGCGTGTCAGAGCCTTGGCCTTGGCAAGAGCTTCCTTATTGAATACCGGATGAAGTAGCTCATCCAGCTTATTGGGCTCGCAGCGCTCCAGAGCTGTCTTCTCGTCTATCTTGCCCTCGTGGAGCAGATCCATGGCGATCTTTACCATGGCCGTTCCTGTACGCTTACCGTTGCGCGTCTGCAAGAACCACAGTTTACCTTCCTGAACAGTGAACTCCATGTCCTGCATATCGCGATAGTGATCTTCCAGCTTTTCCTGAATGGCATTGAGCTGCTTGTAGATTTCGGGCATAGCTTCCTCCATCGAGGGATACTTTGTCCTTCTCTCTTCCTCACTTACGCCCTGCATCTGGGCCCACTTGAGAGATCCGGCCTTAGTGATCTGCTGCGGTGTGCGTATTCCGGCCACCACATCTTCTCCCTGAGCGTTGACAAGCCATTCGCCGCTGAATACATTCTCTCCTGTAGCGGCATCACGGCTGAAGCATACGCCGGTGGCGGAAGTATCACCCATGTTGCCGAATACCATAGCCATCACCGATACGGCTGTGCCCCATTCTGACGGAATTTCTTCCATCTTTCTGTAGAGTATGGCTCTTTCGTTCATCCAGCTGTCAAACACAGCGCAAATGGCGCCCCACAACTGCTCCATAGGATCAGTAGGGAAGTCCACGCCGGTAACATCTTTGATAGCCTTCTTGAATTTTACTACTAATTCTTTCAGCTCATCAGTGTTCAGCTCATTATCGAGAGTTATGCCTCTCTTGGCCTTTACCTCTTCGATGATTGCTTCAAAAGGATCTATGTCGTCTTTGTTCCTTGGCTTCATGCCCAGAACAACATCTCCATACATCTGTACGAATCTGCGATAAGCATCGTATGCAAAGCGTGGATTGTTGGTCTTCTTTGCCAGTCCTTCAGCCACGGTGTCATTGAGGCCGAGGTTGAGTATAGTGTCCATCATACCGGGCATAGAGGCTCTCGCTCCTGAGCGAACGGACACGAGCAAAGGGTTCTCTGCGTCGCCAAACCGGCTGTTCATTAGGTTCTCGATATGCTTTACCGAACGCTCTACATCGTCCTTGAGCAGGTTTACTACAGCCTCTTTCCCGATGCGGTAATATTCATTACATACTTCCGTAGTAATAGTAAATCCGGGAGGTACGGGGATTCCCAACAGGTTCATTTCGGCAACATTGGCGCCTTTGCCACCAAGCAGATTACGCATGCTTGCATTTCCCTCTGCTTTACCGTTACCGAAAAGATAAACTCTTTTTGTTTCCATTTAGTAGTTGTATATTCGTATGTTTTTTGTTATGTCGAACTTTTAAACTAATTGTCCGGGATGTCTTTCATCTTGTCTGGCGGAAGGCTCTTCATGTCGTTCCTCTTTTCTAAAATGCCCGGAGTGTTATATATCATCGCGTATTCCTCAGAATATCTTAATGATTTGCAAAGGTACTAATTTCTTTTGCATTCCATTGGTAGTATTTCAACTTTTTTATTATCAAAAACGCGCTCACAATAGATTAACGAGAAATATGGGACAATATTTTTCAGAAATGTAATTTATAATGGGAAATATAATAGGGTTGCAGGGCAAGACGACCCTGTTTAGTAGAAATTTCAATAGAATAATAACGGATGACGAATATGTGATGCGGCTTTTCCTCCCTCAACGCAGAAATCACAAAAATTCAAAATACAAATATTATTGCTCGCCAATAGATGAATCAGAATGCAAAACAGACCGAATATAAATCTTTTATGGTATATGGAGCTATATCTCAAACGCCAATTCTATGCTTAGAAACCCTGCCGCTGAAAATCGGTAGAGGAATGTTTTGCTGTATGCTGTATTCAAAAAGGACAATCTGCAAAATTGGAAGAATAGCATAGGCTCCTTTTATACCTAAATTTTGCCTTTTCCAATTTCTTAATAATCAGCCCTTCCAAGAATGCGAAAATTACAAAGGAGATAATTTTTCCCAAGTGCCTTGTAATTCTATTTATGTGCCTTGTAATTTTTCTTACAAGCTGGATGATTTTTTCGGGTGAAAGGAAGGACTTTTCAAAATGAGGGAAATTCACACATCTCCCGACTGGAGAATATAAATCGGCGGTGCCAGAGGCTGACAATGTCCATAACCATTTCATCTCAATTGTGTATATGGAATAACTGTTATGGATTCAGAAGCAATGCCTTGGGGTGATCAATGCAATTACGAATTACTATGCGAACACCGTCAGAACAAAAATAGGTGACAGGAAGCATTTATACCATATATATTTGTGATTTTTCCACTCCAGCAATTTTGCAGATTGTATGGGTTAAAGTAACTTTGCAGGCACTAAGCAAGATTTGTCACTACAATGAAGTACGAAGAACATAAAAAGCTGAACCTGTCAGAGGTAAACAACGAAGAGCTTCAGGAGTGGGAAAAGGATAATGTCCCTGGCCGAAGCATCACAGAAAAAGAAGGTCACCCGCGGTTTATCTTTTACGAAGGTCCTCCTTCGGCCAACGGTCACCCTGGCATACACCACGTACTGGCACGTACTATCAAGGATACGATTTGTCGCTACAAAACAATGAAAGGCTTTCTCGTAAACCGCAAAGCCGGGTGGGATACGCACGGACTGCCTGTGGAGCTTGGCGTCGAGAAGGAAATGGGTATAACAAAGGATGACATCGGTAAAACGGTGAGCATTTCTGACTACAATGCCCGTTGCAGGAGCAACGTAATGAAGTTTACCGCGGAGTGGGAAAGCCTCAGCAAACTTATGGGATACTGGGTTGACATGAAGCACCCGTATATTACCTATGAGAACTATTATATCGAGTCCGAGTGGTGGCTTTTGAAGAACTTGTACAATCAAGGATTATTATATAAGGGATATACTATCCAGCCTTACTCTCCCGCAGCAGGTACCGGCCTTAGCTCACACGAGCTGAATTTGCCCGGATGCTACCGTGACGTAAAGGACACGACTGTCACCGCACAGTTCAAGCTCACATCGCCCGCGGAAGGATTGCGTACAGAGTGGGGACCGACGTATTTTATAGCATGGACGACAACCCCGTGGACATTACCCTCTAATACTGCATTGTGTGTAGGTCCTAAGATAGACTATGTCCTCGTAGAGACATACAATCAGTATACCGCCGAGCGTATTGATGTAATTATGGCCGCTGCAAGAGTCAGCGCTTATTTCGGAACTCCGGAGGGCTCAGTGCCAATGGCCGAGTACAAGAAGGGCGACAAGAACATACCTTACCGAATAGTGAAACATTTTACCGGAAAGGATCTTGAGGGCCTGGAGTACGAGCAATTATTAAAGTACGTCGATCCAGGCGCAGGGGCTTTCCGTGTAATACTCGGCGACTATGTGACCACCGAAGACGGTACCGGCATTGTGCATATTGCTCCAACATTCGGTGCAGACGATGCAGCTGTGGCCAAGAAGGCAGGTATACCGGCTCTGATGCTTCTCGATAAGAACGGCAACAGAAGGCCAATGGTAGACCTCCATGGACGATTCTATAATGTAGAAGACCTGGACGAGGACTATGTTGCCAAGTATGTCAATCTCCCTCTCTATACGAAGTATGCGGGCAGGTATGTGAAAAACGCATATGACGACACGCTTACAGATAAGGATGAGACTCTTGACATAGCGATTTGCATGGATCTGAAGGCAGAAGGCATGGCCTTCAGAATAGAAAAGCATGTGCACAATTATCCACACTGCTGGCGTACTGACAAGCCTATTCTCTATTATCCTCTCGACAGCTGGTTCATCCGTTCCACCGCGAGAAAAGACAGGATGGTAGAGCTGAACAAAGGTATTAAATGGAAGCCGCAATCTACAGGTACAGGGAGATTTGGTAAATGGCTCGAAAACCTGAACGACTGGAATCTTTCACGTTCGCGTTTTTGGGGAACGCCGTTACCGATATGGCGTAGCGAAGACGGTGAGGAAAAGTGTATAGGCAGTATTCATGAGCTATATGACGAAATAGACAAGAGTGTAGCTGCCGGGCTTATGAAGTCCAATCCGCTACGCGATAAGGGATTTGTACCTGACGATTATTCTGATGCAAACTATCACAAGATAGATTTGCACCGTCCTTATGTTGACGATATTGTGTTAGTCTCTCCCAGTGGCAAGCCAATGAAGAGAGAGACAGATCTGATCGATGTATGGTTCGACTCCGGCTCCATGCCTTTCTCGCAGGTACACTATCCTTTTGAAAATAAAGATGTCATAGACAAAAATATCTCTTATCCGGCAGACTTTATCGCAGAGGGTGTAGATCAGACTCGAGGATGGTTCTTTACCCTGCACGCCATATCCACGATGATCAAGGACAGCATAGCTTTTAAAGCCGTGGTTAGCAACGGGCTTGTGCTTGATAAGAACGGCAACAAAATGTCAAAGCACTTGGGTAATGCAGTCAATCCGTTTGATGTTATCCAGAAATATGGATCGGACGCTGTCCGCTGGTATATGATGACCAATTCGTCTCCATGGGAAAATCTCAAATTTGATGAAGCCGGCGTAGCTGAGACATCAAGGACATTCTTTGATAAGCTCCATCAGACCTACTCTTTCTTTGCGATGTATGCCAACGTAGACGGGTTTGACTATAGTGAGCCGGACATTGTCTTGAGCAAGAGACCGGAACTGGACAAATGGATATTGTCAGAGCTTAACTCTCTGATAAAGGCTGTGGATGAGGCATACAATGACTACGAGCCCACCAAGGCCGGCCGACTCATTGAGAGCTTTGTGATAGACAACCTTTCCAATTGGTATGTTAGACTTTCGCGCAAGCGTTTTTGGACTAACGGTCAGGGAGACGACAAACTAAGCGCATACCAGACATTGTATACGTGCATAGTCACTGTCTCTAAGCTGATAGCACCTATTGCTCCCTTCTATGCGGACAAGCTCTACAAGTCGCTTAATAAAGCCACAGGCAAGGAGGCACACGATAGTGTACATCTGTCTGACTTTCCCGTATGCGATACAGCGGTTCTTGACAAGGAACTGGAGATGCGCATGGCCATAGCCCAGAAAATCACCTCCATGGTTTTGTCTCTGCGCAAGAAGGAATCAATCATTGTGCGCCAGCCTTTGGAAAAGATCACGATCCCTGCAGCCCAAGGCACAAAGCTTAGGGAGAGAATCTCTGCCATGTCGGCGTTAATACTCGAAGAGGTGAACGTGAAGCGGCTGGAATTTGTGGAGGACGACAATCTTCTACATAAAAAGGTAGTGCCTAATTTCCGCCTTCTGGGTAAGAAATACGGGAAACTTATGAAGGAGCTTGCCTCTGCCATTAAGTCCATGTCGCAGGATGAAATCCGCAAATTGGAAAACGATGGAAGCTACACTATCCATCTCTCCTCCTGCGATGCAGTGGTAACCACAGCAGAGGTGGAAATAGTGAACGAGGACATCCCCGGATATGCCGTAACCAACGATGGAAACCTCACTGTTGCCCTCGATCTGAATATCTCGGAAGAGTTGCGCGTTGAGAGTCTGGCCAGAGAGCTTGTAAAATACATCCAGACATATCGCAAAGAAAGCGGTATGAACATAACCGACCGTATCAATGTTGCTATCGAAAAGTCGGAGACGGCAGAGAAGATTGTGAGCAACTTCGGCCAGTATATCGCGACGCAAGTGCTGGCGGACAACGGCATAACGCTGACAGATTCGCTCGAGAACGGCGTTGAGAAAGATCTTGGCGGCGCTGTGGTGAACGTGAGAATAGAGAAAATAACTACAGGAAATAAATAGTAGACAATAAATAATAATCAACATAACCCTTATGGACACGAAGTTGAAAGAAGAGCCTCGCAAGACAAGATATAGTGATGAAGAGCTTGCTGAATTCAAGGAGATAATACTTGCAAAGCTTGAGGTGGCTCGCAATGAATATAACAGAATGATGTCTGTCCTTACCGGCAAGGCAGGCAACGATGTTGCAGACACTTCACCGACGTTCAAAGTACTGGAGGAAGGCTCAGTCACCCAAGAGAAAGAAGAGCTGACTACTATGTGCGCACGTCAGCAGCGATTTATCCGCGACCTACAACAGGCGTTGGTAAGGATAGAAAATAAGACATATGGCATTTGCCGTGTGACGGGAAAGCTTATACCCAAGGAAAGACTGCGTGCTGTACCTCATGCTACTCTCACCATTGAGGCCAAGGAAATGCTGAGGAAAAAGAACCAGAATAATTGACCGGAAGATATTGAATACAATTAGCTCGATAAAAGGCAGGCGGCTGAATATTATATTGGCCTCTGTCGCGATACCCTTAATTGTCTTTCTCGATCAGACAATAAAGGTATATGTAAAGACAGATTTTCTTCTCCATGAGCAGCGCAAAGTGTTCTCGTGGATGTACCTTTACTTTATCGAGAATGGCGGTATGGCTTTTGGCGCCGACTTTATGGGTACGACGATATTGAGCGTAGCGAGAATATTGTTCATTGGCCTGCTGGTATGGTACCTCGTAAAACTCGTTCGATACCGTGTGCCGCACGGCTATGTCTTGTGCATTGCCATGGTAATAGCCGGCGCTGTGGGCAACATTATAGACAATGCTTTTTATGGGCTAATATTTTCGGAGAGCGGTGACTTTGACGTAGCGTCTTTTGTTCCTTTTGGCAGCGGGTACGCCGGTTTTATGGCCGGAAAGGTTGTTGATATGTTCTACATGCCTATTATTGACACCTATTTGCCCGCATCGTGGCCAATCGCCGGAGGAATGCACTTCGTATTCTTTGCTCCCGTTTTTAATCTGGCTGACGCTTCAATAACAACGGGGGCTCTGGCCTGCCTTATATTCTATCGTAAATATATGGTCTCATTTAATCGGTTGCGACCCTATTCCGACGGTCGAAATCAGGGAGAAGATGAGAAGGATTAGGCCATATTTGAGTTTAGCCATTGTTATAATTCTCGTCTGTTCCGCTCTGCAGTCGTGCAAAGTCAAGACGCCGAGTGGGATAATGAATGAAGAAGAAATGACTAATTTGCTGTATGACTACCATAAGGCTCAAATCATGGCCGAGGAAAGCGGCGACAGACAAGCCAATACAGAGATTTATACGCAGGCGGTATTGGATAAATACGGAATCACCCGCGATGAGTTTAATAAGTCAGTCGAATATTATGCGCGTCATGCGGATCAGCTGTATGACATATATAACTCGGTGAATGAGGCAGGTAATGCACTCTCTACTGCTAATACTCAGACTCAGGCGACGGTCGACGATGCTATGGCGGCCAAACAAAGCCACAAAGGCAGCAAAGTCGATGTCCGCGCTCTTAATCCACAAATGTTATATCCCGGCAAACAAGTGTATTCTTTCTCCTTGACGTGCGATAAAAGCTGGAGCGCTGGAGACAGTGTGGAATGGCGCTTCAATACCAAGTTTATTTTTAAGGAAGGCGCAAGGAATGCGGAAGCGGTGCTCACCATACGCTACAGCGGAGACAGCATAGTGACACAGCAACAGCCGATTTACGGTGACGGAGATAATCTGCTTACGCTCGTATTGCCTGGAGGTAGAGAGCAAAGCGCGCAAAAGGCCAATGCCCGGAGTTTTGTTCCCCGTATGGTTGAAGGTTATATCTATTTCGACGTTCCTCTGACGGCCCAGTCCAAATTCCTCTTCCTCAGCCATGCGTCTATTGCACACATTCATTATAATAAAGAGAAGCCTTCCGATGCAGCCCCGAAAGATGCCCTTAAGAATGATTCCATAAGAGACACGACCGAAATACAAAAGAAGCATTTCATCGATTCTCTCAGAGGAAACAAGCAACAGGGCAGTCATTGGAAATAACAGGAGGTAGTGGGATAATGAAACATCTCTTCTTGTATATTATTTTAGCGTCCTTTCTCTTCTCAAGTTGCGGGAAAAAGAAAGATGCAAAGATCCAGAACACACAAACAACCGAAACAACAACCGAGACCAGGGTAGGGGAACAGACTATTTCTGATACCAAGTACCTGACCGATAAGCTGGACGCACTTTACAAAAACATAAGGATAAGCGGAAACGTCGGTATCTATGTATATGACCTCACCGATAAGCATGAAGTCTATGGCATACACGAGGATGCTCTCATGCCCACGGCTTCGTGCATGAAGTTGCTCACCGGCATTTGTGCCTACCATTACTTTGGTACAAATTATCACTTCGCTCCGCCGATGATATGTGACAGCACGCTATATCCCGGTATGAATCCTTATGTAACAGAACTAGACTTGCGAAAATTAAAAGGTGAATACCGCGATGTCTCACCGTCTTTACGAGAGAATGTTGCGGCCGAGCCCCACTGGTATCCGTGGGACTTGTCTCTTTCGCGCTTTGGGCTGCTCTACCGTTTGGGCAACCGGCTAAAAGAACCAATTATATACAAATTCCGCGATTCCTCTGCACCTGCGCGCTTCTTCACCGCGCCTGAAAGTAGCCTCGATGCCGTCATATCACGCATGTGGAAGAATAGCAGCAATATTATGTCCACATCCGTACTCTACGCGCTTGGTCGCAGACTTAGTCCGGCAAGCACCAAGCCCGAAATAGTGGGTGTCGCAACCCTTAGAAACTTTCTCCACTCGGAGATCGGTGTTAAGGACTCCGTGCAGATACACGACGGATGTGGCCTCTGTCCTCAGGATCGCCTCTCTCCCAAAATTCTGACCCGTATTTTGACTTACGGATACAATGCACCAAAAATCCGTCCCAAGATGATGCGCCTTCTTTCTATATCTGGTACGGACGGCACCCTGCGCATACTTCTGAATAGGCGTGATGTGGCCGGCAAAATCATCGGCAAGACAGGTACACTATCACACCCTTATGGTATAAGTACGCTTGCAGGATTCGCAAAGCGAGACGACGGCCGCATCTTAGTATTTGCTGTCATGCTGTCCCAAATGTCTGTTCTCGACGCACATGTTATCGAGAGAAATCTCTGTAAAACGATGCTCTCAGTAGATAAGCGCAAAGCTGTAACACAATAAGAAGTGTTGCGCATTACGAGGATGTTCCCGCATATAGGGGCTCATTATGCTTCGTCGCGAACAGATTTTATTCCCAACCTTTGGTAATTTGTTTCCATTCCTTGGAATTTTTTAGCGTAGTGCAGCCCGGATTTTATGGATTTCTTTATATGAGTGTCCGGTAAACTTTGGGAGAAAGTGGAAAATAATTCCCGAGGGAGAAGACGAAATTCTACTCGCAGATAAAATAATTTATCTCGTAGTAGACGACTCGTTATCTCGCAGATAAAATAATTTATCTCGCAGTAGAATTTGCCCTTCTGCGAGAAGCTGATTTTTATGTATTTACGCAGGCTCCGGAAATGCCTTCTGGTCGTCAGTGGCAGCCCCTCGACACTACCTTTGAGCGCGTAAACGATGAATATTCCCAACACCAGAATACTCATTTCCCCACACTCCATAAACTCTTCCGCATAACCCCAAAACTACATTTGAGATGAGGAAAAACACATTTGAGATATTTTAAAACATCTCAAATGTAATTTTGGCCCTCTACGGGACACTGTCTTTCAATTAGTTATCTGCGTCAATAAATGGGTTAGAAAAGGGCGAGCTATGTTTACCGGACAGTAATAATTTCTTTATCGCGTCAGTTTTTATTCTTCGGTTCCTTGTTCAGGCGGAAAGAAAGATTTAGCATCACGTATCGCCTCAGCACGTTTCGGTAGCTTTCTGTCCTCATCTGCGCATCGAGGCTGTAACTGCGATTCGACATCTGATTGAGCAGGTCGAAGGCTTCCAGTTCTACGCCCAGCCGTCCGTTCAGGAAGAAGCGTTTGAGGCGCGCGCTCCAGATCAGTTTCGACTTATTGAAGTTGTCATCGTCGTAGCCGTATCTGGTGTTTAAAAGTAAAGAAGTGCTCACCTGTAGCTTCCAAGGCAGGGGCATGCCTCCGCTCAGGCGATAGTTGACATTGAATACATCCTGATTTGCAAAGCGGTCGGAGATAGCGTGTATCCATTCGCCGCTCACCTCTCCCGATAGTCTGTAATAGTGGTGTTCATAGTATATTCTTGCCGTTTGCGAGGTCCGCACACGATCTGTGGAGACTCTTCCTGCTGACGCGTCCTGCGTCAGACCGGCGTAGTCATCGCTGTGGCGATAATCAACATTTGTGGTTAGCTGATAGTTGCAATACCCTTTCTTGTCCACCGTGCTGGCAAAGTAGGCTTGCGAGGTGAGTCCCCAGTTGCCGTTGATGTTCTCCGGCCGGTAGGTGCGTACGCCTGTTTTCAGGTCATATTGCATGGACTGCGCTATAAGGTTGTTCCAAAGGTCATACGCAAAATTCAAGTTGAGGACGCGTACGCGCGTCTTGAAGTATCTATTCTCGACAGACAGCTCTGCTCTGTGATGCGTGGAGGAACGCAGACCGGTATTGCCTGTTCTCACCACAAGCGGCGTTGCATCGTCGCGATAGCCGGTCAGGTACTCGCTGTAAGGCCGTGAGTGGGAAAGGATGTAATTGAGAGTGATGTGCCGCTCCAGTGATGATTTTCCGTGATTGGAGTTATGGTCTATCCTGTAGCGCACATTCGGCTCGAAAAATGAGTAGGTGTGGCGCAGCTGTGTATCTATGCTGCCCCGCCTATAGTCATACTTCATTTGTTCTATGCGTACGGGCAGAGTCATATTGATCGTATGCGTACTGCGGTGCTTTTCGTCGTAATGGTAGGTGTATAGGGTCAGCCCGGGTGTATGCGTACGCGTCCATTCATCGGCGTAGGCCGAATTGGTCAGGTCGATGTGTTGGCTGATCTCATCCTTCAGGGAAGCCAGCCGGTCAAGGGATTCGCCGGCATAGTTGGTGTTCTCCAGTCGGTAATAGTCGGTGTTGCTCGACTGAAACTGCTGCCGGTAACTGTAGCTCGGGCAGATTTCCAGCATCAGGCATGTGAAATTATAAAATATTGCTGTCCGGTAAAACTTTTGTTGAGAGGCAAAAATTAGGGCTGATTTCCACTTTCGGAAACCAACCCATTTGCTATCTTTGTTTGAACAAAAAATAAAAGTATAGCTATGGGCAAAAGTACAT
>Ga0256404_1005279_pt1 | contig 23094 bp, 8 predicted proteins | sample RumenRJG_01DNA_FD_185990 | JGI IMG/M metagenome (GOLD analysis project Ga0256404, IMG submission 185990) | Bovine rumen microbial communities from Lethbridge, Alberta, Canada - RJG_01 | ecosystem: Host-associated > Mammals > Digestive system > Stomach > Rumen | place: Canada: Alberta | collected... | reverse complement strand
CTTTCTTTGGGAGACAGTAACGATTCCATAATGGAAGTAGAACACCGGCCATAAACATGAATATGGTAAATACGATATAGAATAAGTTTTCATGTTCGGTGGATACACCCAGAATACTGCAAAGTCTCCAGGAACTGTTAATAGCACCGGCTGCTATATCTGTTAAGAAATTAAGTGCAGCAAAAAGTGCTCCATATATGATTGAGCATATTATAAATCTGGTATTTGTAATCTGCTCGATCTCATCAGGATTTTTCACATCATAATTCTTCATAAGAAGTCCGAGAACGAGTCCCTTCAGAGAATAGGAGATCACATCAACAACGAGGATTCCCATAGAGAGGGACTCTTCGATTATCTTTCCGTCACCACCAAGCATAGCTAGAATATTAGGAATATAACTGCTGATGAGGATCAGCATTATATAGGCGAAGCCGCGAAGAACCGTATTCTTTATTGGAAGTTTATATCCGATTACCAGATAGCCGAGTCCCACTACAAGCTCTGCGCCGATTCCGTATATAATAAATGGAACTGTGACAAAAGCAGGTGCCCCTTCTTTACCTTCTATAACAGCTTCCACAAATATGCGGAGCGGTGTAGTGATGAGATTAGGTATGAGTACGAAGAGAAGTAGGCGGAGAATAACACATGAATCAAATCTGTCCTTGTTTTTTTCACTATTAAATATCCTACTCACGGTTAGTGTCATTACTTAATTCCTCTTTCATAACATAAAGTTTATTCAGCAGCTTCTGCTGAACTTTTGCAAATGTCTTTATATCTCTTTCGGATATGTCGGCATAGAGTTCAGAAACAAATCTCATGTTTTTATCCATATTATCAGTACCCCATCTGCGGCCCTTATCTGTAATAACGATTATCATATTTCTTTTGTCAGTATCCGATTTTTCGAGAGTTACATATCCTTTCTCAACAAGTTTATCTACAAGCTGTTTTGTACTCTGTCTTGTGATGCCGCATTTCTCAGCAAGCTGGTTAAGATTAGGTGCTTCTTCGCATCTCCCAAGTATCATGAGTGGAAGCCATTGTCTGGAGGTGATATCCTCCATTCCCATATCCATAACGCTCTGAAGAGTATTGGCAAGTCTGGAAATTTCAACGAGAGAAGTAAATACAGGTGTATTATATTTATCCATGATATATCCTCCTGATTAAAATATGCGGTATACTGCATAAATATGTTTGAACGTAGTATATATGCAGTATACTGCATTTATCAAGAAAAATAGAATAATATAATAAACATAGAGAATAGTTATATGAATAGATAATAAGACGAAAAAAGATTTATATATAGCGGATTACATTGACATAGGACACGTAAATATTTATTATGAGAGACGGTGCTTTTGGATAATACTGAAATTTTGAGGTTGAAAATGAAAAGAAAGACTAAGACTTATAATATTGTACTTTCTTTAATATGCATATTAGCATGCGTATTATATGTACAAATTAATGTGCGGGCAGAAGAATATGAATATGATGAAAATGGTCGCGTTATATTTGTGATTCATGATGATGGAAGTTGTACAGAATACGAATATGATAGTAATGGAAATATTATAAGCGTAATGACAACTGATATCAAAGATTATGATACAAATACGGAAAATATAGTTGAAGAAAAGAATGAGGATAAATCTAACAAATCAGATAGTATTGGGAATGATAAAGAGACTTCATATGATGATTCAATTAACTATACAGATACTGAATTAAACGATAATCAATCGAATATAAAGAGTGATAATAGTTCTAAGGATAGTTCGGATAATTCAAATGTGGCTAAGCCAGAAGATATAAGTGGGAATGACACATCTCTGCCGGATGTTGATTCGACAGATTCGCAGAATAATTCATTAGATTCACAGGATAGTAAAGGGAATAAAGATAATTCGCTCGAAAAGGGCGTGGGAGACGATAAGAGTCAAAAAAGTACTGATGCATTGACAGAAAGAAACAGTATATTAACGGGTGATAATTCATTAGTAATACCAGTTGTTATAACAATGATTATTTCGCTCTTTATGGTGTTAATAGTATTAAAGCTAAAGAATAAGGACAGGACGGATCTAGACAATGAGAAATAAGAGAAGTATAAAGAAGATACTTGCGGTGACTATGGCAGTTTTTATGCTACCATGGTCATCTTTTATGTATGGAGATACAGTAGAAGCAAAATCTTTAGATGTATATGGGGTAGAAAAAATTAATGATATAACAGCAACTAGTGGTGATTCTTCTCAATCCGTAGGTACTGAAGAGGATGATACATCTGAAGGTATGGATAATAATTCAGAGGTAGATGAGGTAGAAGAAGAAATTATTGAATACGAAGATTTTGTGGTATCTAAATATACAACACTGAATGAAGATATTGAAGTGGCATCAATTTTGATAAATGATTATTGTTCACTTAAACTTAATGGGCATACGATAACATGTCATGGCGATATTGTGATGAATTATAGATCAGAGTTAACTTTTGAGAACGGAGAGATATTATGCGATGGATCTTTTACAGCAAATAGTAGATGTACTATCAATATGAATAATCTGAACGATTATCTGTTTGTTGAGGGAAGGCTAGAATTATCAAATGCAATTTTTAATATAAATAGTGGATGTATTGAGTCAAAAGGCGATGTTTATGTTACAAATAATTTTAGAGCCTCTGCAAATAATACATTTATATTATCTGGAGAAGGTCAGCAGACTATATCCCAGACAGAGGGAAGCGAGTTTGGTAATGTAATAGTAAAAAACTATTCGGAAGAAGGAATAGTTATAGATAATACATTTAATTATGCAAATCTACAGGAGAACGGATGTAAAATCAGTTTAGTTAATCAGGAAGGGATATCTGGATATACACTTACAGAGGATGAAGAAAAAGATGGACTTTTTATCTTAAGTACGGGAACCCTAGATCTGAATGGTCATACCCTAACTATAAATGGTGATTTTATTCATTCTGGTGGAAAAGTAAAAATCAATAACGGAAAACTAATAGTAAATGGTAGTTATCGTATGCAGAAAAGAGTGGTGACTGAAGAGGATATAACATACGAAGCGTCTGCCTCTCTATTAGAGATGAATAATCAGGAAGATTATATACAGATAGCTAATGACCTTATAGTAGAAAACTCAAGTAAAACAGCGAACCTTATAACTGATGGAATAATCGAAGTATTAGGAAATATTTCGATAGACAATAGTACATATCGTAATGGATTTGTTCCTTCGGGTAATAATACTATAATGATGACTTCAGATAATCCTCAAAGCATAGAAATAAAGGGAAGTACTGGCATCAAATATAGTCACATAAATAATCTTACATTAAGTAACACCTCGGAAGAAGGCGTTACATTTGTAACCCCTATATGTATAAGTGGAATCTTTAATCAGGGAGATACATTAACATCAGGAGATCTGATTCTGACAGGTAATGTTGGTTTTACAAATGAGTCATATTCTGGAAATATCATAATCAATGAAACTACTTCACTTGCAGGAAATCTTACTGTTCAGGGTGATGTTACAAACAATTCCTCGTTTACTGTTTCAGGTTCGCTATCAATATCAGGGGACTATTATAATAACAATTATACAGAGGTTTCAGGCTCTCTTTATGTTCTCGGGAATATAGAAGCTGTTAATAAGTTAGGAAGATTAATATTACAAAAGGGCCACGTCGAAGTATCAAAAGATGTAAAAGATACATTATTAGGCATGGGAAATGAAGAAGACTACATTTTAGTCTGTGGTAATTATACTTCTTCGGATTATAATGGTTCATCATCTCTTGTAAATGGAACTCTTGAAGTAAAAGGAGATATTGATTCAAATCTTCTTAAGGCATCTGGTAATCATAGACTTCTTTTGTCAGGAGATAAACTGCAGACAATTAGTAATTCTGAAGATATATCTCTTGCAATACTGGAACTGAATAATAAAAGTGAGGACGGTGTATATTTTGATAAGGTAGTTGCAAAGAAACAACTGATTCGAAATGATTGCCGTTTACGTTTTGGTGATTTAGAGGGCGAATTTGGCTGGACACTTACAGAGGATCAGGTAATTGATGGGAATCTAGTAATAATCGATGATGAACTAAACCTAAATGGATTTACACTGCACATTAAGGGTGATCTTCTTCAAATGTCGGGAAATATCAATGTTAATGGTGGTGAATTGATTGTAGATGGTGATTATCGTATGCAGTCAAAAGAGAGTGATGCAGAATATTCAATGTCTACATCAACTCTTACGATGATAAATGAAGAAGATAAGGTTACTGTAAAAGGCGACTATTATGTATGGTCCTCTATGAATAATGATGGAGCACTTACTAATGGCGTTTTTGCTTTAGCTGGAGATCTAGATATATCAGAGAATTCAAATATTCATTCATTTCACGGAACTTCAAACTTTAAGCTTATATTAAATGGAACAGAAGATCAGAATCTGAGCAGTCCTCGCAAGATATATATTCCAATATATGAGATATCATGTAAAGGTAAGGTTAATGCTAACAATACAGTAAGTGTTAGTAAAGAATTTATATCAACTTACAATACTTTGTATTCAGGTACTGTACTAATAGATAAGGATGCTTTACTTAATGGAGATGGTTTTGGAGGCTCTTTAGAAACAGAATATTATACTTTTGATAAACCATATCATATTGGTGGTGATTATATATGTTCGATTAGAACAATTATAAAGTCTGATATGGTTGTAGATGGAGATTATATATTATATGGATATACAGATTTATATAATAAATTAGATATAAAAGGGGATTGTAAAGATAGCAATATAAGCAATTCTCCTTACATTTCGTTGTATGAATCTTCAGAACTAAATATTTATGGGAATTTATTGTTGAATAGAGGTAGTATCTATCTATTAGATAAAACTGAGTTTCATGTGACTGGCGATTTTAATGTCAAGGAGATGACACCTCGATATGGAACCATATATGTGGGAGGAGATTTTTCATGTAAGGAATTATCTGCTTCTGGAACAAACAAAGTTGTTCTATGTGGCGATAAACTTCAGACGATTGACGTGTCTGCAAGAGGTATATTCAATACTTTGGAACTTCAAAATGAAAGTGATGATGGAGTTGTTTCAAAAACAGTCTTTAATAAAGCAGAGTTTATCAGAAATAACACCAATTTTAGATATGAAAGTCTGGAAGGAGTTTTTGGATATACTCTAGATAAAGATGAAGTGATAGATGGTGATCTAATTCTGCTTGATGATACCCTGGATCTTAATGGACATAACCTGACAGTAAAAGGTGAATTACTACAGATGTCAGGTTCAATAAATATTAATAAAGGAACATTAATGGTAGAAGGAGATTATAGACAGGAATTACAGGCGGAAACAAATGATTCAATTAGTTCGTCTAAACTTATAATGACAAATGAAGAGGATAGATTAGTAATAGGTGGAGATTTTATTATCAATACCTCTGCAAATAATAAAGGAAATCAGACTAATGGAACTATAGAACTAGGAGGAGATCTTAAGTTTTATAAATTTAATAATGAGTATGGATTTTATCCTACACAAAATCTTTGTCTTAAGCTGACTGGTAAAAAAGAGCAATCATTAATGAGTTTGTATCGAAGTGTATATGATCCAAAGGACTCTTTATTATCGTTGCCATCATTACAAATTGTTTCAGAAGATGAAGATTACAAACTTCTTGGGGGATTGTTATATATTAGTAAAAGCTTAGAGGTAAATAATGTAAGTGTTGAAGCTGAAGTGACATTGCGAGTCGGAAGTAAACTAATAAGTTCTACTTATAATGGTAACATAAATGTAAATACTACACTTACAGATAAACATGTAATAAATGGAAATATTTCTGGTTCACCAAGTATATCAGGTGATGTTACTGTAAATGGTTCAGGAAATCTTGAGAATCTCTCGATGTATGATGGTACTTTAGAGGTTACTGAGAATCTTTCTGTAAATGGATTATATATGACTCATGATACGGATAAAGTAACGGTTCATGGTAATTATACCCATGGTAAAAATAGCACAATACTTACAAATGGTGAATTAATTGTTGGCGGTAGATTTGTTACTAACGGCGGTCGAGATTTTAATGCAACGTCAAAACATAAGGTAATATTAAATGGAACTGAGAAACAAACTATCAGTAATCCTAATGGTCATTTTGCAACACTAGAATTACAGAATTATAGTAGTGATGGAGTCTATTCTGAAAGTACATTTAAGTATGATAAGTTAATAAAAAATGGATGTAAGCTTTCATATGCTTTTGGAAATATAACAGATAGTTTTACGCTAGAAGGTGATTATACACATTCTGGAAATCTTATATTCTTAGATGGAGAGATCGACTTAAATGGTCATACACTGACTGTTGAAGGTGATCTTATACATGCTGGTGGAACTATAAAGATAAATGGTGGTAAACTCATTGTAAAAAAAGACTTAAGAGAGCAAAGCCCTGATGGTACAAAATATATAGAAGGACAAGGAACATTAGTCTTAGAAAATGATCAAGATACGGTAATTGTAGAAGGAAGTGCTTATCTTGATTCTAATAAAACTTCTCAAATGAACAAGGGAAGTATATATATTGGTGGTAATCTAGATAGAACAATAGGAACTATTTCTTTCAATTTTGATACGAAGATTATTCTTAATTCGAAAGATAATCAGAGATTAAGTTCAAGTATAGAAGGATTATCTTCGCTGGATATAAGGACACAAAATACCCTTGACGTTTCTAATAATACACTTACTGTGACAAAATCTCTGAGTTCAACATGCAAAAATATCAATGGAAATATATGTGTTAATTCACTCAGTGTAATTGAGTCACCATATTATGGAAATATATCGTTAAATGGTGCCAGTGCCATGTCTAAAGATGTTGAAATCATAGGTGCACTAACTGTAAATAAAAGATTAGATATAAATAATAAGAATCTATATGTTACGAATCTTACAATATCTGGATTAGGATCACTGACAATGGATAAAAAGGACAGTTATATATGCGTATCTAATAATATGTTAGTAGCTTCGGGAGATTATAAAACTCCTGGCTCGAGTTTAAAAGAAGGAAGCATAGAGATTAATGGTAATTTAAATTGGCAGAGGACAGGATCTTTTAATGCTCAAAATAATCATAAGATTATAATGTCACCTAAGAAGAGAAAATCGGGATATACATACAAGCAGTCAATTACATTTCCATCAAAACAGTATGTAATAAATAAGTTAAATATACTAATACTCCGAGGAAAAGAGGAGGATTTTATCTTTAGCAGTAATGTAAATGATATAGCAAGAGAAGTGATATATGAATATGATGGCGCTGATGAACTAATACCTGTGACAGGCTTATCAGTTATAAAATCTACAGAAAAATCAATAACTATTGGCTTTATCGATAATAACGTAGATCCTAAAGCTTCTGGTTATGAGATATATAGAAATGGTGTAAAGGTAGGAACGACAGATAGAACAGAATACACGGATAGAAATCTAAAACCTAATACAAAATATAAATATTCAATATGTGCTATTGATTCATATTGGAATACATCAGCGGAATCAGAGACACTTGATGCTCAGACAGAGAAGGATACAGCGTCACCTTCTGTACCAAAAGGTCTGCATATTTCGAGTCGTACAGGTAATACTATTGGAGTATCCTGGGCTGGCTCAAGTGATAATGTAGGAGTTACAGGGTATATCCTATATAAAGATGGGGAAGAGTTAGTCAGAGATTCGATCCTTGAATATAGCGACAATGATGTTTCACCAGATAAGGTATATAAGTATGAAGTTTCAGCTATAGATGCGGCAGGGAATGAGTCTGATAAATGTGAAGCAGTAAGTGCGGCTGTTTCAACTCCGAAGATCAATAGTGTATCTCCTTCAGATTTTTCACGTGTCGGTGGAGAGTCGATACAATTAAAGGTATTCTATAGAAATTATGGTGAGCAATGTAGAAATACCGTGAATATAGAATATATGAATGCTGCTGATGAATGGGTGAAAATTAATGATGCTCCTATTGGTCAAACTATTTATAGCAGTGCAGAGTTTGTTTCATCATACAACTGGAATATTGGAAATATAGGCTTAGATACTATTAAGATAAGATATACTCTAACAGATTCATCAGGAGCTGAGGATGTATATGAGACAGAATATGAAGTAGATAATACAGCACCGGATTGTCCTGAAGAAGTAGAGGTAGTAGATGATAATGGAGTAAATAATCTATCATGGAAAATATCAGGCGAATCAGATTTCTCGAAGTATATAATATATAGATATGTAAAGGATGAGAATGATACTGAGGAATTATATTCTAAAGTAGCAGAGATAGATGATAGATATGATGTATCATATACGGATGATTCTCTTGAGGAAGGAGATTTTGTTAAGTATATAGTTACTGCAGCAGATGATATGGGAAATGAAAGTCCAAGAATCAATCCTGTATCTATAACAGTCGGCGAAGATTTAACTTCTCCAGAGATAACTGGTATTGAACCAGAGGGAGAGCGAATAGCTGGTAATACAGAAATTGTTGCTTATGCTAAGGATAATAAAAGTATAGAAAGTGTTCGCTTTTATATATTTAGTGACGAAACAGAGGATTCCTGGACATTTTTAGGAGAGGATAATACTATTTCCGAAAATAGTGGAATATATTCCGGTTCGATCGACATTGATACAAAAAAATATGAGGATGGAAAATATTATATAGCTGCTGTAGCTGTTGATAATAACGGAAATGAAAGTGAAGAGGATTTCTATAAGAGATATGAGATAGATAATCTTGGAATAGAAAAAATCAAAATAAATAAAACAAATGTTGGAGCAACATATGTTCAATTGATGTGGGATGATGTTGCAGATAAAGATTTTGCTTATTTTTCTGTAGAACAAATGGATAGATATTCATTTAGAGAAGTAGCACAAGAAACAAATATAACAGGAACAACTATAAGCAGTCTCTCTCCTGAAGTGGAGTATACATTTAGAGTTTGTGGTGTAGATTCATTAGGAAATAAAGGAGAATACTCGGAAGTTGTAACAGTAAAAACACTTTCTGATACAACCGCGCCAAGCATTACAGCTGTATATCCAGTGCAAGGAAGAGTAAAGGATAATATTCCTTTAAGTATGACGGTTACAGATAATTATGTGGTAGCAGGTGGAACCTGGTATCTTAGTTTTGATGGAGAAAACTATACTGAGATTACTTCCTTGAAAGGATTTAGTTCTAAAGAAACATTTAGTTATAATCTGGATATTACTGATGTAGAAAAGTATCCTGAAGGAAGTATATATATAAAGTCTGAAGCAGTGGATGTGGCAGGAAATAAAAATCTTTCTGCATCTGATGGTTCAGATATTGTAATGGAATATATAATCGATCGAACAGCTCCATCTGTTGTTAAGAATGTATCAGCCAGAGCCAGTGATGGATATATTGGAATTACCTGGGATGAATCTTCTGAAGAAGATGTAGCAGCTTATAAAGTATATAAAGCTGATATGGATAAAGGAAACTATCATTGTGTAATGAATAGTGCTTCGTTAAATTATTATGATACTGACATCGATGATGGAAAAAGCTACGCTTATTATGTGACAGCTGTTGACGAAGCAGGAAATGAATCAGAAAAATCAGTGGTTTCTTTTGCGACTGCTATACCAGATGAGACGATACCTAAGATAGAAGGAGTTTCACCAAGCGATGGTTCAAAAATAGGAGCTAGTACAGATTTCTCTATTATTGCAACCGATAATTCTGGACTGAGTAGTATAAAAACATATTATAGAACAGATGAAGCTTCACCATGGATATTATTAAATGAATCATCAGCTTCAGGAAGAAGCTCGTGGGGAAACTTTAGTACGGATTTAAAAAATGAAAAAGAAGGATATATTTATTTCAAAACTATCTGTGAAGATAGAAACGGAAATGTAAGTGATGATTACTTCTATAAGTTGGTTCTTGATAAAACTGCACCAAAGGCAGATATAGTTGGTGTAGGTGGAAATTTTGAAATATATGTAGATGTAAAGAGAGATATTTCTGAAACTGATATTTCATATTATGAAATCTATAGATGTGAACTATCGAAGAGTGGAAAGAATACTTCATTTTTTGATAATGCAAAAAGTATAGAGAAAATATCTCTTGTTGAAGAGGAACAGGTAGAGGGAGATCATTATAGAAGAGTAAGATTCACTGATACAGATATTGTACCTCATATTGCATACAGGTATGCAGCTAAGGTCTATGACAGTGTGGGTAATTATTCATGGACAGAGATAGTAAATGCTGTTGCAGACGATGTGGATATGGTCGCCCCTGAGATAGTTATGCCAGATAAGATTACTACTGTTGTCGGCATGGAAGTTGATTTAGATGCGGCGAATTGCACTGACAATGTAAAGATTAAAGGCTTTAAGTGGGATTTAGGTAATGGAGATGTTAAAACAGGGGCAAGACCTAAGTATATATATAATAAAAGCGGAAATTATACTGTAAAGCTTACCGTTACTGATTATGCAGGAAACTCTTCTGATAAAGAAATTGAAGTATCAGTAAAGGAAGCATCTAATAGTGGAATATGTAATCTTACAGTCGTTGACTACGATGGTAATCCTATTCCTTATGCATATGTCTATGTAAATGCAGGAGCTGATAGTGATACTTCATTTATGACAGATGCATATGGAAAAGTATCGTTATGTTATAAATCGGGAACCTATAAGGTTGCAGCATTCAAGGACGGTTATCTTCCTGAAGAAGGAGAGTATACTATAACAAATATGAAAACCACTGAAGAGATACTTATGCTTTCGAGTGGTGAAGTTGTTGTGGGTAGTTTTGAAGTAAAAAGAATGAGTCTTCAGGAGATAGTGGATGCTGGGGTTGATCTATCAAGTCCTGCTAATTTAAATACATTTACATTTAAGACAACGCTTACATTCCAAAAAACTCCTATACCTATTGTCGTAGAAGAGATACCTGGTGAAATTCATATAGATAATGGCGATGATGTAAAACCGGGTGGTAGTGGCTACAATAAACCAAAGGATGATAATCACGGAAAACCTAAAGGTAATTATAGAAGAGATTATGTTGAGCGTGTAGATTGTGATGGTATTGGGTTTGACACATCAGTGCCAGTTATTGTGGTGCTATCAACCACACAATCAGTTTCATGGTTAAAGACCATGTATAGTGCGACTTTGAATATTATAAATAATGCAGATTCAAAGTATGTAATTGAAGATTCGAAAGGTTCGATAAGTCTTCCAGATGGTGTGTCTCTGGCTGTTTTAGATTCAAGTAAAAGGATTGAAAATGGTACCAAAACAGGCCAGAAATTAACATATGATATGGGTGATATCGAGGGGCAAAAAACTGCATCAGTAAGTTGGACATTAAAGGGAGATAAAACTGGAACATATAATATAGATGCAAGTTTCTCTGGTATACTTACTCCGTTTAATGTACCTGTGTCAAAGACATTCAGAGCAGAGACGGAGATGGAAGTACAGAAATCAAATGTTAAAATTACCGTAATGCCTGAAGATGCAGCATACATGGATGAAGAGTATTATATACAGTATGCTATTACAAATAATGGTACAGAGCCTCTTTATAACTTCACAACTAGTATAGGCGATTATAAGCATGTAAAAAACAAGCAAGTTACTTATACCATGGACTATGAAAGTGGTGCTATTACAGGAACGGAAGTTAGTTACTCTGGACGTAATTTTACTATTGCCAAAAGTGAACAATTATATCAGACACCTGTATTGAATGGCGAAGATACTATCACTATTCCGACACTTAATCCAGGACAAACAATATATGGAACATGGCAGTTTATGAATTCGGCTGATGAGACGGTATTTCGAGGTGATCATCAAAGGGAGTATTATAAATTAATTAATTCGTTGGTAGAGGTTATCGAGGGAAGTAACCTTGGAGTCTCTGTATCAGTTAATCCAATACCTGCACATGTTTCGAAGATCATACGAACGACATACAAAGAGGAAGATACAGAAATTAACACAGGAGACCCTATCGATCTGACATCTGGTTCTTATACTGATAATGTTAATCTTATGACATTGATCGGTAGAAATACTCTTTCGTTAGATTTAAAGTATGATTCACAGCTTGCTGAATATAGTGGAGAGTGTGGTAATGGCTGGGTACATGATTTTGAATCTAAAATAGTAGAAGAAAATGGAATGTTATTCTATTATATCTGCCCATCTATTTCTGCGGCTTTTATAAGCAAAGATTCTTATGAAGGAAGGTATTATGGAGATACAGCGGTAGCAAGTGATACTGATGCTTCAGAAGATGCAGAAAAAACTCTTGATATAGAGTTATCGGATATTGCTCCATCAGATGATATAGAGTTTGTCAGCATATCACATGGTATGGAAGGCTATACACTTGTGAAGCATGATGATGGCACATATACACTTAAAGCTCCAAATGGATCAGAATATGGATATGATGTTAATGGAAATCTAATCTCAATCAAGATGGAGGATGGCTCAGAAACAGAAATATCACATACAGAACATCAGACAATAATCAAAGAAAAGATATCAGGTGTAAGAATTATCCTTGATTATGATGAGGCGGGTAATCTTGTATCTGTTTCAGATGATAATGGAAGAAAAGCATCTCTTGTTTATTCGAATGGAAATTTAGTTGAAATCATTGATATACTTGGTAATTCTACAACATATCAGTATGACGACAAGAATAGGCTGGTTTCATCTTATGATTCTTTAGGCAATCTGATTATTGAAAATGCATATGATGATAAAGGCAGAACTATAAGACAGAAGGATTTAACAGGAACAGTTATAGAGATCACCTATGAGGATTTAGAAGATGGAGGATTAAAAGTTGTATCTCACCTTGTAGGTGAAGGCCCTAGTAATGAAATTCAGGTTATTAATGATGAAATGGGCAGACCAATAAGTATAAAAGAAAATGAACAGACCAGAACATATGAATATGATGCATTTGGAAATATATTGAGTGAGAAATCTAGTGATGGAAAAGATGCTAAGTATTCATATGATGAGTATGGTCGTCTTCTTGGTATGTCTAATGAAGTAGGTACTGAAATATCACTTGAATATTCAGAGGATGGTGAAATATGCAGGATGGCCTCTGGAGATGATGAGGCATCTTATCAATATGACGATAATGGAAACTTTATCGGTGGTACATTTGATGGCAAAACATATAAGTACACCTATGATGCAAATAATTTATTATCATCTATGGAGTTGGTTGGAAAAGGAACAAAAACCTTTGAATCCAAGAATGGAAGATTTGTCGGTTATACTGACGAATTAGGTAATAAAACTTCATATTCTTATGATGGTGTGGGTAATATAGTATCCAAGACAGATGCTTTGGGAAATATAACAAAGTACGAATATGATGGAATGAGTCATCTGACAAAGATTACCGATGCAAGAGGAAATAGCTCTACTTTTTCCTATGACATATTTGGAAATCTAATAGAAGAGAAGGATTCGCTTGGAAATATTACTAGATACGAATATGACGCTGCTGGAAGACTTAGTAAGGAAATATATCCTGATGAAAGTACAGTAATATATGATTATGACAGACTAGGAAATCTTATAAGTAAGACGCTTCCTTCAGGTGATAAAGAAGTATATGAATATGATACTCAGAATAGGATAGTGGGGGTAGTCTATCCTGATGGTACTAATGAGAAGATTTCATATACATCAGACGGAAAGATTAGTACCGTTACAGATGCTGCTGGTAATACAAATACATATGAATATTCGGCTGATAATTTAAGTAAAATAATATCTAATACGGATATTGTCACAGATATAACATATGTAGATAATGAGATTGATAGTATATCTTCTAATGATCTCAAACTAGATTATTCTTATGATGAAAATGGTAACCTTGTTGAAAAAACAGATGCGTTAGGTAATACCACCAAAATAGAGTATAATCAATTCGATGAAAAAACAGCAGATATAGATGCTAATGGAAATACGACAAGTTATGAATATGATGCAGCTGGTAACCAGGTCGCAACAACATATCCTAATGGGCTAAAGGTTGATTTCAAGTATGATGCGCTAGGTCATATTACTGAAGCATCACTTGTAGTTGATGGTAAAAAAGCAGTAACTAAAAATGAATATGATGAAGTAGGAAATCTTATCTCATATATTGATGAATATGGTAATAAAACTTCTTACGAATATGATTCCGAAAATAATCTTATATCTGTAAAGAACAAGAATGGTGTTGAGATACAGAGCTATCAATATGACTCTATGGGAAGGGTTATTGTAGAGAAGACTACTTCTACAGAGAAAGTAAACACATATGATATTAGTGGTAATCTTGTAAAAACTGTTGAAAAAACTATAGGTAAAGATACTCAGGGAAATATCACAGAATATCAATATGATAAGATGGGCAGACTTCTTCAGGTTACTGATCCATCAGGAAATATAACTTCTCAGACTTATGATAAGATGGGTAATACAACATCAGTTACAGATGCAATGGGTGGAGTAACTGAATATTCATATGATCAAAGTTCAAGACTTGTGAGTGAGAAGAATCCAATAGGTTCTACTAAAACTTATACATATGATGAATATGGCAATATTGAAACGGTAACTAATAGTCGCGGTCAAAAGACTAACTTTAGTTATGATGCGAATGGCAGACTGATTAAAAAGGTTGATGAAGTCGGCACTGTATTATATGAGTATGATGCGAATGGTAATCTTACTAAAGTGAGCGATGAAGCAGGAAGTATATTAAGAACATACGACTCTATGAACAGAGTGGTTGAATATACTGATGTTAATGGTCGAACAGTTAAGTATGGATATGATGAGCTAGGAAATATTGTGTCTCTAACATATCCGGGTGGTGAAATTGTGAGGTATAGTTATAACCTCGATGGAACACTTGCGAATGTAATAGATGGCTCAAATAATAAAACATCATATGAATATGATAAAGAAGGAAAACTTACAAAACTTGTAAGACCAGATGGCAGTGTAGAAGAAAGAACTTATGATGAATCAGGTAATCTGACTAAGTTGCTTGATAAGTCTTCTTCGGGAGAAGTACTGCAAAGCACAGAATATACATATGATGCATATGGTAATATTCTATCTTCCAAAGAAGGAAAAAGTGTAAACACAAGAGATGAGGAGGGATATTCTTATTATATAAAAGAATCAGCTGGTATAGGCTGTGAGGAAGAAACTGATTCTTTCATTGAGGAGGATGATTCAAAGTATGTATACTCTGAGATGGAGTATGATTCAGTTAATCGACTTATAAGCTTCAATGGTGAAGAAGTTAAGTATGATGCTGATGGCAATATGATATATGGACCGCTCAACGGCGAGATGGTTGAGTTTTCATATGATGCACGAAATAGATTAATATCTGTAGGAGATACCAGATACTTCTATGATGCTGAGAATTATAGATATAAAGTTGAAACTGATGACTACACTGAAGAATATGTAACTGATAAAGTTAACACTATATCTAGAACTCTTCAGATTATTAAGAGCAAAAAATCTGTAGATAACGATAATTCGGACTCTATAGTTACTAACTATTATTATGGAACTGGTTTACTATATGATAAGTGTCAGGAAGATATAAGACTGTATCACTTTAATCATATAGGTAATACAACACTTATAACTGATAAATCAGGTAATTCTCTATACAGATCGGCATATGGAACATATGGTGAACTTCTGACGATTATAGATGAAAAGAACTCTAAAGAGATATCAGTAAAAGAATTAAACAGCTTTGGTAATGTAAGATTTCTTTTCAATGGTGAGTTAGGTGTCATCACAGATGATAACTCACTCCTATATATGCGTCAGAGATATTATAATACTGAGATTAAGAGATTTATTAATCAGGATGTATTATCTGGAAGTATAGAGAATAGCCAAAGCTTAAACAGATATGCATTTGTTGAAGGTAATCCTGTAAGCTATACTGATCCTTTTGGATTAAGTAAACTTGTTGAGACGCTAAGAACAATTAACACGGTTTATAACATAATACAGGAAGCTATGGCTAACATGGATAAGCATGATGTCCTAAACATTTTAGGATTACTTCCTGTTGTTGGACCTGTCTTTGATTTGTGTAATGCAGCATATTATGTGTCCGAAAAAGACTGGGGCAATGCGGCGATGAGCCTTCTCTTCACAATTCCAGGAACGGATTTGGTTGGAACGGCTGCTAAGATTAGTCCATATTTAGGAAAGTTCGGAAAGTATGTTACTAGTACTGCGAAGTTCGTTAAGCTGGTCGGAACTGGAACTGCGGCAGGAGTAACTGCGTATCAAACAGGTAAAAAGATAGCTAATCTCATAGACACATACGCTACTGAAGGAAAAGATATAGATGTAAACTTCTTCCTGCAGTTAGGAGAGATAGGTCTTGGTCTTGCAGCAACAGCTTCTTTTGGAAAGACGTTAGCCTCAGATTTAGAAAAATATACAACCTTAAATGAAAAACTTGAATATGCGGCTAATGCCATAAAGAAAGAAGCAAACAGATTAGCAAAGGATAATACAGGAGCTGTTAAACTACCAGGTAAGTCAATTGATGGTGACGCCTTAAAACCTTCAACCACAAGTGATAGTAGTTCTGTAGGAAAATCAGAAGTCGGAAGTGATTTTGGAAAATACCAATTTAAAGAAGGCATAGATATTGACCTAAGAGGTAAAGGAACATATGAAGAAGCTTTGGATATTGCTTTTGAAAAAACAGGTATCCCTAAGGAAAAGTTTACAATAACAAAATGGGGGAAAGATAAATATGGAAAATCTTTTCCTGTTGAGTGGAAAGCGGATAATGGAAGCGAAGTTAATATTGATTTAGGACACTCTTTAGAAAGTGAAGCTCCAACGGTTCCTCACATAGGTTGGCAAACTGGTGGTAAAAGAGGCAAAGGAGGAAGCGTAAGGGGGCACATATTTGTTGATGAAGTTCCATATAACAGGAATAGAATAAAAGAGGATTAAAAAATGTATAGAATAAGTAAAGATATTATTGAATCAATAAATGGTAAAGTAAAAATAAAAGAAGTTTCAAAAGATAAATGTATTCGTATATTAAAGCAAATAAATGAATTGTATGTTGATAAGAAAAAAAAAGGTATATATTTATGGGAGCGCTTAAATAATTTTGAATCATTATCTGATAGTAAAGGATGGGCATGTATTCAGAATTATGTTTTAAATGATGGTTGTATAATGCTCTTTAATCAAGATGAAGAAAATAAAATGTTTGAAATATCAAATGGTAAAGATTTGCAAATCATATTGTCAGAAACTTGCGGTTTTGAGTTTTATATAACTGATAATCAATGCTCATACCTTATATGTTTTAATCATCACGATATTTTATATGGATGTGGAGAAGCGATTAATTGGATAAATAGCTTAAAGAATAATATAAACAAAGAATGATTTTAATCTGATTTTCCACTCAGATATACAATTAAGATTTCACCATATTTAGGAAAGTTCGGAAAGTATGTTACTAGTACTGCGAAGTTCGTTAAGCTAGTCGGAACTGGAACTGTGGCTGGTGTAACGGCAAATCAAACCGGAAAAAAGATAGATGTAAACTTCTTCCTTCAGTTGGGAGAGATAGGTCTTGGTCTTGCAGCAACAGCTTCTTTTGGAAAGACGTTAGCCTCGGATCTAGAAAAATATACAACCTTAAATGAAAAACTTGAATATGCTACTAATGCCATAAAGAAAGAAGCGAACAGACTTGCAGATGATAAGGGAAGGACTGTTAGATGGAACCTTTTAATTATTGTGGAGGGAAGAGCAATGAAAGTATATATGTTGGGCTTTGATGTAAACAGTTATAAAAGTATTCGGTTGTGTGACAATGTTGATGCAGATTTTTATCAAATGTTTGATGGAAGAAGTTTAAAGGATGTTTGGAAAAATTCAAAAGTAGAAGTATATGAGGAAGATAAAGGGTTACTATTTGGTGATGCTTTTGGATTTAATATTCCTGTATTAAATAAAAAGGCATTAAATGTGTTGTATCCTCTGATTAAAAATGATGTTGAATTATTACCATTAAGTTTAAATGATGATCTTTTACATGGGATAAATGTAACTACAGTTTTGGATGCAATCGATTATGATTTGTCAGAATATTTAACGTTTAGGGATGGCAAAAGAATAATGTACTTTAAGAAGTATTTTTTTAAAGTAGATATAATTAATGACTATAATATTTTTAAGATTAAAGATTTACGTCGAGGTTATGTTTTTGTTTCAGATAGCTTTTATCAAAGTGTTATAGATAACAATTTAAGAGGATTTAAATTGGAACAGGTATTTGAAAACGAAGATTGAATTCCCTGTGAATATAAAGATTGAAAAGATTTAGAAGTTGTTGCTGCTTGGGATAGGCATCATCTTGTTGATAGATTAATGGGAGATGACAAATGGATTAAATCAATAGGAAAACCTATTAATCCAAATGATAAATGATTTATGAATGTCAATACTTTAGCACCACCAACCCCTCCGCATCAAACCCAATCAACTAAATCCTACCACCATCCCGAACCCGAATCGCCTCTCAGCTACGCTGATGTCAGTCGATGAGGGCGAGTTACGGTAGTAACGAGAAAGATATAGTTTTTTTGCTCAGGCAGAATAATAATTTAAGAGACAAAATAAATGAGGAATATTATGAAGAAAGGCTTATATTCTATATTAATCTTAGGATTATTATGTCTAGCGTTTGCTGGATATATAATAATACCTAACTTTAATTATTTAATTTTAGGGAAAACGATTGATTTAAATAAGTATATAGAAGATAATGGTTCATCACAAGTTGATCTTCCAGAAAATGAGATAGTAACTTTATCGATAAATAAATGTTACGGAGAATTTTCACAAAGATCACGTTTAAAGAGTAGTGATGAGAAGTATTATCTGGTTGAACTAGAAGACAAATCTACCATAGTTGTTGAAGTTATGGTTTCGAAGAAAACAAATATTGCTATACTAGATAAGATAGCCGAGGATACAAAGTCTTCTAGAGATAGATCATCGTATAGCACTTTAACTTATACTGGTAAGTTGATGGAGCTTCATGATCATAAAGTGAATAAGGCTTGCGCGTCTTATGTTGAAGAGTTAAAAAAAGATAAAATACTGGATGACGATGTTAATGTTAGACAGCTAGTTATCAATTCTGGCGGAGAGCGCTTTTGGGGAATTCTTTTAACAGTGATATTTTTATTCTTAGGAGTCTTATTCGTATTTGTTGGAATTAAGTCGTTATTTCCGTAACTTTTTAAAAAAGAGATTGACAAAGACTCGATATAAGAGTATTATACGAATCAGTTAAGACAAAGGCGTCTTAGAGCAATTGCTCTAGGGCGCCCTTTTTGCGTTTACAAAGATTTTAAAACCATTTAAGGAGGATATAGCGATGGCTAAGACAAATGTACCTGAACTCTTTGGTTCTCTTGTGTTCGATGAGAGAGTAATGAGATCAAGACTTTCAGATGATGTATATGCATCACTGAAGAAGACAATTGATGAAAATGCAAAACTTGATGAGAAGGTTGCTGATGCAGTAGCTGAAGAAATGAAGAGTTGGGCAATCGAAAATGGAGCTACTCATTATACACATTGGTTCCAACCACTTACAGGTGTTACTGCTGAGAAGCATGATAGTTTTATCAGCCCATCACCAGATGGTGGAGTACTCATGGAGTTCTCTGGTAAGGAACTTATTAAGGGCGAACCTGATGCATCTTCATTTCCATCAGGAGGACTTAGAGCTACATTTGAGGCCAGAGGATATACAGCATGGGATCCTACATCATTTGCATTTATAAAGGATCATACACTTTGCATTCCAACAGCTTTCTGTTCATACTCAGGCGAGGCTCTTGATAAGAAGACACCACTTCTTAGATCTATGCAGGCTATCAATCGCCAAGCTAAGAGAGTACTTAAGCTTTTCGGAAATGATGACGTTAAATATGTAAGAACTAGTGTTGGTCCTGAGCAGGAATACTTCCTTGTAGATAGAGAAGTATGGAATAAGAGACCTGACCTTAAGTATACAGGTAGAACACTTTTTGGTGCTATGCCTCCAAAGGGACAGGAAATGGACGATCATTACTTTGGTGTTATCAAGCCACGTGTTTCAGAGTTTATGGAAGACCTGAACAACGAGCTGTGGAAACTTGGTATCCTTGCTAAGACAGAGCATAACGAAGTTGCTCCAGCACAGCACGAGCTTGCACCTATATATTCAACAACAAATGTTGCTACAGATTCTAACCAGCTCACTATGGAGATTATGAAGAAGGTTGCTGCTCGCCATGGTATGGAATGTCTGCTTCATGAGAAGCCATTTGCGGGTGTCAACGGATCTGGTAAGCATAATAACTGGTCTATCGGAACAGATACAGGTGTGAACCTTCTGTCTCCTGGTAAGACACCTTATGAGAATGCACAGTTCCTTCTATTCTTATGTGCAGTTATCCAAGCAGTAGATGATTATCAAGATCTTCTTCGTCTATCTGTTGCTACAGCAGGTAACGATCATAGACTTGGAGCAAATGAGGCTCCTCCAGCTATTATCTCTATATTCCTCGGAGATGAGCTTACTGGAGTTTTAAATGCTATAAAGAACGATACACCTTATGCAGGAGCCGAGAAGGTTGTTATGAAGCTCGGTGTTCACAGTCTTCCAAGCTTCAGCAGAGATACAACTGATAGAAATAGAACATCACCATTTGCCTTCACAGGTAATAAGTTCGAGTTCAGATCACTTGGTTCATCTAACTCTATAGCTTGCTGCAACATTATGCTTAATGCAGCAGTAGCAGAGAGTCTTCGTCAGTACGCTGATGAACTCGAAAAGTCAGAGAACTTTGAGGATGATCTTCATAAGCTTATCAAGAGAGTTATCACTGAGCATCAGAGAATCCTCTTCGATGGTAACGGATATGGTGATGAGTGGGTTAAGGAAGCTACAGAAGTTAGAGGATTATCTAATCTTAAGACTACAGCAGACGCTATGCCACATCTTCTTGATGAGAAGAATAAGGAAATGCTACTTGCACATAAGGTATTTACAGAGGCAGAGCTTAAGTCAAGATGTGAGATCATGCTGGAGAACTATGTTAAGACAGTTAATATAGAAGGACTTACTATGGTAGATATGGTTCGTAAGAATTATCTGCCAGCTATTGAGAGATATTTATATAGACTTGCTGAGACAACAAAGCTTATGAGAGAAGTAAGCTCTAATGTTAAATGCAACTATGAAGTATCAACTATGGAAAGACTTTCAGAGATTACAGATTCAGTTCTTGTATCTGTAGTAAAGCTTGAGGAGGTTCTTTCAGAGCTTAAAGATAAGGAAGATATATTTGAATCATCTGCTTATGTAAGAGATGAATTACTTCCAGCTATGGAAGAACTTCGTAAGTTTGTTGACGAAGCTGAGATGTTAACTTCACAAAAAGATTGGCCATTCCCTAGCTATGGTCAGCTTCTCTTTAGCGTAAATTAACATATATAAAATGTAATATACACCATCCAAGGCAAGGTCGTCTGTAATTATCAGGCGACCTTGTTGAATTTCAAATAGCACTTTTTAATAGTTGGAAGGTTGTATTTTGTGCACCATTTTTAGCCGTTTTTTGAGTGTTTTTGCGGTTCTCGAGATGAGTTAAAATTGTTTAATATGTATATGTTCGTTTTTGCTGTCATTTTTACAGCACAAAAAAAGACAATAAAATAGTGACTTTATGGTAAATAGTTACAAAAACCACAAAGCCGGAAATGAACTGATTTTTGTGCATGTTTCACAAAAAAACGAATTTTGAAGCTAAATGAGGGCGGAATAGCACTTTTTGATAAATAGTTAGCAATTTTTGAGAAGAACAAGTTGGCTTTTCTTGTTAGACTCCGTCATGAAGATAAACGAAGGGAGAAAAAAGAAATGAGAGTTATGAAGAAAAATGTATTTAAGAAACTTGGTGTTTTATTATTAGCAGGTGTTGTTCTTGCTTCAGCAGTTGGATGCGGTAACAAAGATACTGCTTCAAGTGATGCTTCCGAAGTTGTTGCTTCCGATGGTGAGATGTTTGATAGTAATACTCTTGATGCTGGACAGGTTAAGCTTCTAGGCAAGGTTTGCAGCGTTCCTGTTGAGTACTCAGATATAGCAAAGAAGTTTAAACTTAGAGACGAGATGACAGAGCAGTTCAATGTTAAGGTTGCTCCTATGGGATCACTTGATAGTGTATACCTTGATGTATTCAATAGAAGTGATGCTCATCTCCTTGTAAACCTTAAGAATGATAGAAATACAGAAGAGCTTCCAAAGAACTGCAAGATTTCAAAGATTGTTGCTGAAGCTGATTATGCTGATTCAAGTGTAATTCTTCTTCCTGGAGATGTATCACTTGGTACAACTGCTTATGTTATCACAGGTACATATGGTGATCCTGATACATCTATCGATTCTAAAGATGGTTTCACATACATCTATGAGAAGGGAAATGTAACATATACATTCGAGTTCAAGAGAGATGTTGAAGGTTGTGTAAAGATCGTTATTGAGTCTAAATAATTTAGCTAAATAGTTTTTAGTATCAATATATGAAAAATGGCGAGTGCTACTGCATAGTGGTACTTGCCATTTTTATATAAATTTATATAAAAAATGATATAATGAAGAATGTTTATATTTTTATCATATATTTATTATATTTTATTGACATACTATATATATGCTGTTATATTTTCTGCATATTCCGGTCAAACTGCATGACCTTTCCGATTTGAACTGCACGGGCATTCCGGAGCGAACTGCATAGCATTCCGCCTCAACTGCACGTGCTCTTG
>Ga0256404_1005278_pt1 | contig 23106 bp, 24 predicted proteins | sample RumenRJG_01DNA_FD_185990 | JGI IMG/M metagenome (GOLD analysis project Ga0256404, IMG submission 185990) | Bovine rumen microbial communities from Lethbridge, Alberta, Canada - RJG_01 | ecosystem: Host-associated > Mammals > Digestive system > Stomach > Rumen | place: Canada: Alberta | collected... | reverse complement strand
GAACACTGGTCGCAGAATAAAGGCTTGTGTTCCTATGCATACCTTTGGTCATCCTGTACGCATCGAGGAGATTGCCGCTATCTGTAAGGAATGGCACATTGAATTGGTAGAGGATGCGGCAGAAAGCATTGGCTCAAGGTACAAAGGCCAACACACCGGTACCTTTGGTAAGATTGGTGCCATCAGTTTCAATGGCAACAAGACCATAACAACCGGTGGTGGCGGTATGATGCTCTTCAATGATGAAGAGTTAGGTGCATTCGCAAAGCATATCACTACTCAGGCAAAGATTCCTCACCGTTGGGAGTTCCGTCACGATCATATTGGCTTCAACTACCGTATGCCCAATATCAATGCTGCCCTCGGTTGTGCACAGTTGGAGAACCTTGATAAGTATATTGCCAGTAAGCGCAAAGTGGCTGTCGAATACGAAGCCTTCTTCAAGAACATTCCTGATATAGAGTTCTTTGTGGATTCTCCTGACACCTTCTCAAACTATTGGCTGAATGTGGTCATCTTAAAGGACAAGGAGGCTCAGTTGGACTTCCTTACTCAAACTAATGACAATGGTGTGATGACTCGTCCTATCTGGGAGCTGATGAACCGCCTTCCCATGTTTGAGAAGTGTGAGAACGATGGATTGAAGAACACTATCTGGTTTGCAGATAGAGTGGTGAATATTCCAAGTTCTGTACGATTGTAAAAGAGGGTATATGATAGGTGGCGAATTCCCAATAGCAGTAACTGATGTTTTGAATGCTGAAGGACGGCATTCAGTAAGTCCTGATGTTTATACATATTCATCGGGAAGAGCAGCCTTGTATCAGATTCTGAACTATCTGAAACAAGATAAGGGGATTTTGCGCGTCTTGCTGCCGGATTACTTATGTAGCTCTGTGTTGGTTCCTGTTAAGGCTTTAGGTTTAGAATTCGCTTTTTATCAAATTGATGAAAGCTTAGAACTCGAACAGGATAATCTTTCTAAGTTATACGAAAAAAATACCGCTGTTCTTCTTATCAACTACTATGGCCTTAAGAATCTCGAAAAGCAGATAAAGGCTATTCGAAATATAGATGAAAGAGCGATCATCATTGAGGATGACGTTCAGGCTTATTATGAGTTCCTGAAGCCATTAGGAGAGGTTGATTTCAAGTTTACGAGTCTTCGTAAGACCTTTGCAATACCTGATGGTGGTCTGGTGAAAACAAAGCATCATATGCCAGTGGTTGATAAACCAAACACCTTTGGCCAATATAAGGCAGCAGCAGCTCTGCTGAAATCTATGCGCGAAGGCAATTTCAATGATAAGATTTATCTTGAAATGTTTGAGAAGGGCGAAAGCCTTATTGATGAAGAGATTGAGTGCGGTATGAGTCGAATAGCAGAGAAGCTATACTACTTTATCAATGATGAGCACGTTAAAGTTCGTAGACTCAATAATGCGCATTACTTGTTGGAAGAACTTGGAAAGATTGGAGTAAAACCTTTGCTTCCTTTAAAAGAAGGTTATGTTCCTCTTTTTATTCCAATTATTTTGAAGAATAGGGATCTGGTACGCAAGGCGATGTTCCAGCAAGAAATCTTCTGCCCAGTACATTGGCCATTGGAGGGGATGACAGTTAGAAGGGGAGAGTTGATGTCTCAAACTGAGTTGTCGCTGATTATTGATCAACGCTATGGCCGTAACGATATGGATAAAATCATAGCCGTATTAAAAGAACATTTGCATGAAATCCAATAAAGTTTGTATAGTTACAGCTGCTCGTTCAGAATACGGCTTGTTGAAGTGGATAATAGACGGAGTTCATCATGACCCCGAACTTGAACTTCAACTTGTTGTCACAGGTGCACATTTGTCAGAAGAACACGGATTGACCTACCGATTCATTGAAGAGGATGGCTATCCAATTGCCGCCAAGGTTGATATGCAACTATCTTCTAATGATAAAGCCTGTATCGTGCGCTCTATGGGTAAGTGTTCTGAGGGATTTGCAGATGTTTTAGCACAACTTAATCCAGATGTAGTGATGGTATTGGGTGACCGTTATGAACTTTTACCCATTGTTAGTGCTGCTTTAGTCATGGGAATTCCTGTTGCACACCTTTCTGGAGGAGATGTGACGGAAGGTGCTATAGACAACGAGGTGCGCAATGCTGTATCCATGATGTCAGCCATCCATTATCCTGGTGTAGAAAGTTCTGCAGATAATCTTCGTAGAATGTTGGGTGATAATGCTCAGATTTATACGGCAGGTGAACCTGGATTAGAAAGCTTCCTGCGATTTGAACTAATGAGTAGGGAAGAGTTGGCTGGGAATTTACATCTGGATATCAACAAGAAATGGTGCTTGGTGACTCTGCATCCTGAAACCAAATTGGGACTTGAAGAAAACCTGAATATGGTTAAGAACCTCTTTGAAGTCATGCGAGAAACAGATGACGTTCAGTTTGTTATCAGTAAGGCCAATGCTGACTTTGGCGGTATGCAGATTAATTCTTTCTGGGAAGAAGCGGTTAAACAAGACGAGAATAAATACAAACTATTCACTTCATTAGGCCAGCGTCGTTATCTCAGCTATATGAGACAGGCGGCAGGTGTTATTGGAAATTCATCCAGCGGTATTGTTGAAGCACCATTCTTGGGCATTCCTGTTATCAATATCGGTGACAGACAGAAGGGGCGTCATCTTTGTGAAAATGTGATTCAGACAAGTAGCGATAGCGAATCTTTGAAAAAGGCATTCGCACAGATGTTGACACAACCTGCAATTGTGGATAATTATTATGGTGATGGTCATACTTCTGAATATGTGATAAGTGTGTTGAAGGATTGGTTGAAAAGAAGATAATCATGAATATAGATATAACAGCCCATTGGAACCATTTTTTTGAAGCGTTCAAGCCTGAGAAGAAGGATGTATATTTCACTGAGCAATACGTGAAATTATACGAGACTGAAACAGAAAAGGCTGAATGCTTTGTCTGTCAAGAAGATGATAATATACTATTATTCCCCTTCTTGGCAAGAACTTTTGAGTTCCAGGGCAGGCAATACAAGGACTTTGAAACCGCCTACGGCTACGGTGGTCCAGTTTATAACTGCGAGGATAGTGAGTTTGTCACCAAGTCATTATCCGCTTTGAAGGGTTATTGCAAAGAGAATAACTATGTGGCAGGATTTGTGCGTTTCCACCCGCTGTTTCAGAATCAAGGAGGTTTTGATACTGTTGGCCGTGTAATAGAAGACCGCAAGACGGTAGCAATTGATCTCAACCAGACAATGGACGAGGTATGGAAGAATGAGATACACTCCAAGAATCGAAATGTTATTCGTAAAGCTGAGAAAGCTGGTTGTACATTTATCGTAGATGATAAATATGAACACCTGAAGGAGTTCATCAATCTTTATGATTCTACGATGGATAAGCTTTCTGCCGATGGTTTTTATTATTTTGATGATGCCTACTATGAAAATCTGAAATGCGGTATCACAGATAGTTTTTTGGGGTGTGTTCAGAATAGTGAAGGTCAGATTATCTCTGCTGCCATCTTTATGTATAGCGGCCCTTATGGTCACTACCATTTGTCGGGAAGCGACAAGAGTCAATTAGCTATTTCCCCCAACAACTTTATGTTGTGGAATGCTGCTACAGAATTACAGAAACGAGGCGTCAAGCGTTTCCATCTTGGAGGTGGTATCAATGGTGATGAGGAGAACTCGCTGTATCAATTTAAGCGCAGATTCTCGAAAGATACTTGCCAGTTCTGTATTGGTAAATTGGTTTTCAACCAAGAACTGTATGAAGCTATCTGTGCTGATTGGGAAGTTAGAAATCCCGATAAGGCAGAGCATTATAAACATCATTTGCTGAAATATAAGTACTAAAATATGAGTGTATATATCATTGCAGAAGCAGGTGTAAACCATAACGGAAAACTTGACTTGGCATTGAAACTATGTGATGCCGCCAAGGAAGCCGGAGTTGATGCTGTGAAGTTTCAGACTTGGAAAACTGAGAATATAGTAACAGCTTCAGCACGACAGGCCGCTTATCAGACAGAGAATACCGGCAAAGAAGAAAGCCAGTATGATATGCTGAAAGGTCTTGAACTGAGCTATGATCACTTCCGCACCATACAAGACTATTGCAAGAAGATTGGGATTGACTTTCTATCTACTCCAGATGAGGAAGAAAGTTTGGAATTTTTAGTTTCACTTGGACTACCTTTCATTAAAGTGGGCTCTGGTGAAGTTACCAACATCCCTTATCTCCGCAAGATTGGCAGTTGTAAGAAACCTGTAATTCTGAGCACCGGTATGTCAAATATTGCACAAGTAGCTTTGGCTTACGATACTCTTATGCAAGCAGGTGCTGATGGCGTTTCTCTTTTGCACTGTACCACCAATTATCCTTGCCCTTATAATGAGGTGAATTTGAAAGCTATGATTACCCTACGTGATGCATTCAAGTGCAAAGTAGGCTATAGTGACCACACAATGGGAACAGAAGTTCCAGTGGCTGCTGTAGCTATGGGTGCTGAAATCATAGAGAAGCACTTTACGCTTGATAAGAACATGGAAGGACCAGACCATAAGGCCAGTCTGGAACCTGCTGAGTTAAAACTGATGGTACAACAGATACGCAATATTGAGGTTGCGCTTGGTGATGGCATCAAACGACCGAACAAGAGTGAAGCAGAAAATGCTAAGGTAGTACAGAAGTCTATACTAGCCAAAAGACCTATCAAAAAAGGTGAGATTCTGACAGAGGATATACTTACTGTCAAGAGAGCAGGCGAGGGCATTAGTGCTTCACTATGGGATTCTGTGATTGGAGCACCTGCTATTAAGGATTTTGAAATTGACGAACCGATTAAATTGTTTTGATGATGAAATATCTGGTAGTAATTCCAGCAAGAGGAGGAAGTAAAGGAATTCCACATAAGAACATTAAGCCTCTTGGAGGGAAACCACTTATCTATTATAGCATAGATGTAGCCCGTCAGTTTACTTCTGACGAGAACATTTGTGTGACAACCGATGATGCTGAAATCATATCTGTTGTGGAACAATATGGTCTGAGAGTTCCATTTGTAAGACCTACAGAACTGGCAACGGATACTTGTGGTAGTAGTGAGGTAATACAGCATGCTTATCAATTCTTTGTTGATAAAGGCGTTCAGTATGACGCTATTGTGTTGTTGCAGCCCACATCTCCTTTCCGTAAGGTTGAGTTTATAAAGGAAGCAGTTGACCTATATGATGACAGTATAGATATGGTAACTTCAGTTCGTCCCGCGGCTTGTAATCCTTACTATGACGGGTTTGAAGAGAACGAGGACGGCTTGCTACAAATAAGTAAAGGTGATGGAACAATAGCCCGCAGGCAAGAGGCCCCGAAGGTGTGGCAACAGAATGGTTCTATCTATGTGATTAACCCTAAGTCACTTGTTGAAAAGGGAATGGGTGGTTTTACCAAGATAAAAAAATACGCAATGCCGGAAGCCTATTCGGTTGACTTGGATACGATGCTGGATTGGAAAATGGCAGAATTAATTATCAAGGAGGGAATCTTATGAAGAATCATTTTATAAGTCAGGATATTACATTACTAGAAGCTCTATCACGAATTAACTCCGTAGCTCCAGAACCGCTTGTGCTTTTTGTTTTGGATACAGAAAGGCGAATGGTTGGTACCCTAACCGATGGCGATTCTCGAAGGGCATTGATAGCTGGTGCTTCGGTGAATGATAAGGTGGAGAAAATAATGCACTGCAACTTCAACTATATGAAGATTGAAGATATAGGTGATGTAAAAGAAATAAAGCGTCAGAAAGAACTAAAGATGAAGCTTGTGCCTGTCCTTGACAAGGATATGCATATAGTTGAAATTATCAACTTAGAGAAGTATCAGACCAGACTTCCCATAGATGCGGTTTTGATGGCGGGAGGTAAAGGCGAACGTTTACGTCCTCTTACAGAGAAGACCCCCAAGCCCTTATTGCCAGTTGGGGGGAAAGCTATCATTGACCACAACATTGACCGTATAATTAATTATGGCGTGAAGTATATTACTGTTACCATCAATTACCTTGGGGAACAGTTAGAAGACCATTTTGCAGAGCCTCGTGGTGACGTTCAGGTGCAGACTGTCCGGGAGCCAAAATTCCTCGGAACCATAGGATCAATAAAGTTTGTGAAAGAATTTTATAACGACACGATATTAGTGATGAACAGTGATGTGTTTACGAACATCAATTTTGAGGACTTCTATCTACATTTTATAGAACATGAAGCAGTAATGAGTGTGGCTGCAGTACCATATACTGTGTCTGTGCCTTACGGCATCTTTGATTTGGAGGGAAGAGAGATTCAAGGTCTGATAGAAAAACCAACATATAACTATTATGCCAATGCAGGTATTTATCTCATTAAGAAATCTGCATTGGATGAGATTCCAGAAGATACATTCTTCAATGCGACCGACCTTATTGAGAAATTGATTGCTGAGAATAAGAAAGTGATTCGCTTTCCGCTCAATGGAACTTGGATTGATATCGGCAATCCACAAGAGTACCAAAAAGCTAACGAGTTGGTGAAGCATATGAAGTAACAATAATAATAGTAATAATGACTAAAATTATATCAGAGGCTATATACGGTATCAAATTCAAAGGAATTGAAAAATTAAATTGCACCAAATTAGTTGCTTTTATATCTGAATCGGATAAGTGGTATCATAACTTGAGATTGAGAAAGATATTCCCTCGTCTTCTGGCAAAAATTGTTCTAAATAGGTATAAATATGTAACAAAAGAAGAAAAAGGGGATAAGGTCATTCTCTTTGCATATAACGAGCCTTTATATAGAAAGGACGTATATGCTATGATGCTTAATATTTTTTCCTGTGCCGATAATGCTTCTTTCATTCAATACGAAAAGAACGTAAGTCCATGTGGATTACAAGCATCTTTGAAACGTCTTTCATTGGCAATCCAATGGTATGGACAGATGAAAGAAACAGGTCTTACAATCAAACAAAAGGTAGTCGTAGTAGATACGTTGTTAGATGCAATAATAAAGTGTGATTTGGTGAAACCATATTTGAATTATAAGGCATTGGTTGTGAGGTATGACGCTTTTCTGGATAATGCGGTTAGCCAATTTTTTAAGATTAACGGCCGGTTGACCATAACGGCGCAGCATGGTGTGATGTGCGCCACAAGAGAAGTACCACATTATGGTATATGGTTTAGGGCCTTTGTCTCTCATTATTTTATGGCTTGGGATGAAATGACCAAAAAGGAAGCAATAAAAGATGGTCTAAAAGAACATGAAGTTGTAGTATGCGGCAATCCGAAATGTATTGATTCTGTGCCATGTAAAAAATGTTGTAATCATATTATGGGCGTTTTACTGGATGGTTATGATTTTATAAATCAGGGTTTGATAGATATAGCGAATGCATATTGTAAAAAAAATAGATATAATTATATTCTGCGCTATCACCCAAATTATAAAGGTAATGAATATGATGCCAAGGTGAATCCTAGTTATTATTTAAAAACAGAAAGGAATTCATTAGCAGAATATGCAGAAAGTGTGGAATTTACTTTGATGGGGAATTCAACAGCATTGTTAGAATTATTATATATGAAACATCCATGTTATGTTTACACAACAGACTCTGATGTAGAAGTATACAAAGGTTTAATACCTCAGTTTCATAATATAGATGAATTGGAATTCTTGTTAAAAGATAATAATTATTTGGAAGATGTGAAAAAGACTTTAGTGACTGTTAAAGATGCCCGAAAGGGATACACAGATTTTTTTAATCATATAAATGATATCCTTAAATAGTATTTTATGAATCAAATTGGTTATGGAAGAAACTAATAGAAACTCGTATCGTAGTATAACCAAAGCAATAGGACTGTTTGGTGGTACTAAGGTATTTCAAATAATAGTAGGATTAATTAAAAATAAATTGGTTGCAATGCTACTTGGTCCTTTAGGTATGGGAATCAGTAGTATGATAACATCCACAACTTCTGTTGTATCTGCATTTACCAGTATGGGGCTATCTACGAGCGGAGTCCGTGACGTGGCTCAATCGTATAATTCTAAAGATCAGGGGAAAATAGATAGAACGGTAACTATTCTTCAAAGGCTTGTGTGGTTGACGGGTATAATAGGAACACTCATTGTCTTTGCCTTTGCGCAACAACTTAGCATTCTATCTTTCAAGAACGAAGAGTGGACTTGGGGGTTTCGAATCGTAAGTATAACCCTTTTAATTAATCAGCTTGTAATAGGTCAGAATGTACTCTTGCAGGGGACATTTCATTATCGCTATATTGCACTGGCGGCATTATATAGTAGTGTTGCAGGACTTATAATTAATGTACCGATGTATTTTATATGGCGATTTGATGCTATTGTTCCAGCTATAGTAGTAACTTCTGCAATAAATATAATAATCACTAGTTATTATTCTCGCAAAGTAACATATCATTCGCAAAATTTGTCATGGAAAGAAATATGGGATGGCGGCAAACCAATGCTAATTTTAGGATTGGCATTAACATTAACAAGTGGTGTGCACATGCTTGGGCCATATATTGTAAGGTATTTCCTGACCAGTATAGGTACTCTAGAAACAGTCGGAATTTACGCCGCGGGAATAGTAATAGCGAATGAGTACATAAATTTAATATTAAACTCGATGGGTACGGACTATACGCCTCGCCTTATGGCAGCATACGAAGATCGTCCCTTATTTATTGATACTATCAACCGACAAGCTGTATTGCTAGTCACACTTGTGGCTCCTCTTATCATTGTCTTTGTAGTCTTAGCCAAAGAACTGACACTTGTTCTATATACAGACAAGTTTCTTCCGATGGTTGGTATGATAGAATGGATGATGTTCGGAATGTTTTTCAGAGCTTTGAGTTGGAGCATGTCTTTTGCCGTAGTGGCCAGTGGGAAAGGAAAGATGTATTTTTTTAATGAGTTATTATCAGCAACCTATAGTATTTCTCTTACCATATTTGGATATAAATGGTTCGGTTATATAGGAATTGGTGTAGGTTTCTGCATTACTTATATTTTATATACAATCCAGATGTATGTTATATGCCACAACAAATTTGGATTCCATTTTAATCGCGAAATATGGCATAAGGTTTTTACTATGATTGTTTTGTCGTTTGTAATGGTTCTTGTTCTTAATTTGAATCAAGAAGGGTGGCAACACTATGTTCTGGGTGTGCTTTTTACTATTGCAATATGTATTTTGTCTTATCGTTGGCTCGATCAAATGATTGGTATAAAATCTGTAATGGCAGGTTTTAAGAATAAATTTTATACGAAAAAATAGATAGACATATGAAAATGGGAAATTATGCACGCATAACAGTTTTGATGATTTGTTACAAACAAGAGTTGCTTATCAAGAGGGCTCTTGATTCGATTCTCTGTCAAAGACAATATGGGCTTAAAGAGATTATCATATCTGATGATTGTTCGCCAGATAATACTTGGGGAGTAATACAGCAATATAAAGAGAGGTATCCAGAATTTATTAATGCTCATCGTAATGACTGGAATTTGGGAATATATCCAAATCTAGAGAAGGCTAATAGTTTTGTTAAGGATACAGACTTTATAATACATTGCTCTGGAGATGATGCTATTGAAGATGGTTATCTCAAGGCAGTACAAGATGTGATAAAGGATAATAATATAAATTCTCAAGAAGATAGTGTGACGCTATATGGGGACTTTAAGATAGTAGTGCCTAGTGGGAAAGAAATAATCTTTAAACAGACTTTATATAAAAAGGGGTATAGTTCAACAGATCTGCTCATTAAAGGGCTACTGAAAAATCGTTCTTCTTTAGTTACATATGCATTATTTAAACGGTATAAGCCACTAGACCTGACGAATATTGGAAGGGGAGAGTTTTCTCAAGAAATTCAACAACATATCTTAGAAAGACAGCGATTTTATGTACCTGCTATTGGCAATATTTACTATGCCAATATAGGTGTTAGTAGAACCATGTTGTCTCGAGATTGCTTGCGAGAGCGTATAGATGAAACCCAATGGGAGCTAGATACATTTCCCATGAATGCTGATTGCCGGAACCTACTATTATCCCGAATTATGGAATATAAATATTCTCAAGATAAGAGGTCGGTTTTTTTCTTCAAATATTGGTATTATTATTGTATGAGTAAGCCAGGCTTTCATCCGAGAGAAGTGCTAAGAATGATATATTATATGTTATTCAAGAAACGTTAAATTCATTGGGAATATAATCCTTTTCTGGAAGATGAGTAAACACAATAATTTTTTTATTAATCCGATTTTATCTAGAGCAAAGAATTATGAGGCTCTGATATTGATATTTCTGTTATTTTTCCTAACAGGTCCATATTTTTTTTGGAAGTGGTATGGAAGTTTGTTTGTTAATATTTTAGTAACGACAATTGCTTTGATATTTATTTGGAGAAATACAGATAAATTGAAAGGGAAGCAGAAGTCCATATTCTCTTTCTATGTTGTCGTATGGCTTTTGTATTTAGTGAACGAGTTTGTGAAAGGTGCTAGATTGGGTGTCGTAGCTTATCTTCCATATTTATTGTTAGGTTTGGTGCCGTTTGTTAGGAAGGATTTCGGACGTTCGGTATACAATAGGTTTGTCGCATTATATGCGATACTTATAGGCCTCTCCATGATTTCGTGGGTTCTAGCCGTAACTGGTATAATTCCACCTATTGGAGAAATTGGAGCTGATAACGAGTCGATGGAAGCTCAACGGAAAGCATATTTGGTCTATCCGCTTTCACTCATAAAAATTGGAGTGATTGAAGACGTGACACGCTTCTGCGGCATCTTTGATGAAGCTGGAGTTGTAGGTACTTTGAGCGGTTTGATGTTATGTGGACTGCGTTATAACATGAAAGACTGGCGCGCGGTGGTCATCTTAATTTCGGGATTGTTTTCCACTTCTATGTTCTTCTATGGGCTGACGGCGGTATATTGGTCGTTGGAGTTGTTATTGGTTAGGAAGAGATATGGCGTGATGATTCTTCTTATAGGAGGGGTATTTATATCATATCAGATGACAAAGGAGAATGTTGTTATCTCACATCTTGTGTGGGACCGTTTTGAATATGACTCTAAAGATGGTTTTAAAGGTAATACAAGAGAAGGAGAGAAAACAACCTCGGTAGTTCGGCGAATGAGCGCTACGGGAGAGATTTGGTTTGGCGTGAAGGACAAAGAGGCTTATTGGGATGAAATGTTCGGAACTGCATCAATTTATAATGTCTTTGCAATGTACGGCATTATCTTTACTGTTCTTTACATTGTTTGGATAATAATAGTCGGGTATCATTACCGATTAAGCCGTTGGGATTTTTTCTTATATTGTTTCATGGTAGTAGGATGTTTGTATCAACGACCGAGTGTGTTTGATTTACCATACCTTTTTTTGTTTGTGGGAGCAGCAAGATATCTTGAGTTCCAAATGGATGCCGTCAAGCCACATAGAATCTTGAGAAGACAAAATGCAAATGTTTCTGTTAATGCGTAAGATTGTAACCATATCGCTCCTATTTCTGTTTTTATTGTCAAATGTGGCCAATAGTCAAAATGGGAATAGTATAAGCGATAATCAGATAGCAAAACTCCGTGATTCGCTCGATGCCATACAGATGACTATTCCTCAAATACCCAAGGTGAATGGTTGGAAGGTAATCTATGTTAAAAATCAAGCGCAATGGGAGGCAATGCCAAAGACCATCGCTGAGGAATTGAAGAATGGAGCGCGGAATATAGAAGTTAGGGTGACAGGAAAAGGGCTTGTTTTGCCTGTTAAATCAAATTCAATAGCTAGCCTTAACTACCCAGAAGCGAATGTCAGGATTGTAGCGAAAGGGGTGAGAATGACTCCTGAAGGGGTTGAATTGTATAGGTCCCAAAGTAGAAAAGTGGTAGAAGACGGCCTCACTTTCTGGATGGCGCTATACAAGGAGTGCGACCTGGACATCATGATAACTGACCAGAAGGGGAATGAAATCCCAATACGAGAAGAGGCAAATCAGGTAGCCGGTGAGATAGTAATGGATAAAGAAGGTATATGGAAATTCGAGATAAATCTTCCAAACTTGAGTGAAGATGATTGTAAAGATTTTTATGTCTTGATGACTCGTGATTGGACATCTGCACGGCATAAGGTGGTGAAGGTGAAGGATGGTTGGCTATACTATCAGTTGGATTCAGAAGATCTGCATAGCGATAGAAACCCAAACGTTGATTGGACACAGTACAAAGTTCGCCCACGGTACCGACTAATAAATTGTCCGGTTTCGAAAGGTGTGCATATTAAGGAAGGGAAAATCTATGTGCCTTGGGAGTATAAAAAAATCCGTATCAGTAAGGGAGGTTTCCTTGTACACGTGGGAGGCTGTAGACTGAATTCTTTGGAAATAACAGGATTTAAGTTGAATGGACTAGGCAGATGCCCAATAGGGGTGTATCATAGTGTGTTTACGACTGGGATGTTTGTGCATCATAACACGTTTAGTAATTTGTCTAATCTTGCTATTAATGCAGCTTGGAATGAAAATGTGATTTTCAGTGATAATACAGTAACCAATACAAGAGTTGGTGTGACAGAATGTGGAGGAAAGAATAATACGATAGCTCGCAATAGATTAAAGAATATTGGATGGATGCTGAATACACGTGCTATCATTGGCGGCGGTGATGGTCTGCATATCTGCGATAATGTAATTGAGGATTTCAACGTAACTGTTCGGTGAACCCTGTCATTGCCGTATAAAATAATGTACGTACCTTTGTCGCTGATAATTTCACTTTAAAATTTTAGCGACAATGAACAACAAGAAACAAACCAAGCAGCCTCTATTTGCAGAGGTAAATCTTACGGGAGATGAGTTTAGACAGTCCCCAAGTACTCACATGCAGCGCACAAGATTCCTGAAGCTTGTATATCCCAATGGCGTGACCCTGATACTTCCTGGTGACATCAGTGCCAGCCAGCTGGAGCAGTACATCCATATAAAAGTGTAAACCATGGCAAAGATCTGTCAATTACATGCTGACCTGCACTACTTCCTGTGCATGGAGCCAGTGGACATGCGGAAGCAGTTCCGCGGACTGCAAGGAATCATCAGTGAAAAGTACAATCGCTACCTGACTCAGGACGAGGCATTCATTTTCATCGGTAAGACTAGGACGACGGCCAAGATACTGCACCGGGAGAGCAATGGTCTGACTCTCTATGTCCGTAAACTGAGTGAGGGTCGGTTTCAGATTCCGAAACTGAATGAGGATAAGCGTACTTGCAACCTTGATTATAAGAATTTTGTGTGCCTGATTTTGGGCGAGAAATGTGAAGGTGAATAGCCTCTAAAAGTGATATTTTCTGCATTAATATAGTTTAACTTAAATGGCTGTGAATCAGCATAAAATAGTGGCTAAAAAGCTTGCGTAATTCAAGAAAAATTCGTAACTTTGTAGCATAAAAGATAAGCAAAAAGATGATGTCCGAAACGTCCCAAAACAGTCAGAATCAGGCATTGGAAGAGAGGCTTTCCAACATGCATGAGCAGATGGCAGGAGTAACCTCCCGTCTGGATCAGACTGAGCGTGCGCTGGATTTGGAACGGGCTACCCGTGAGGATATCATCAAGGCAGAAGTGGAGCGCAGGATGCGTGAGGCTGAACAGCGTATCCGTGAAGAGGTGGAGGCTGAATATGCTGATGAGCGCGCAGCCATAGACAATGAGAAGAAGGCAATTAACCAGCAGCGTGCGGATATGCAGAAATCCTTCGAACAGATGACCCAGCAGCTTCAGACTGATGTGGCGAATCAGATAAGGAAGGCCAAGGAGGCGGCTCAACGGGAAAGTCTTGCGGTACTAGCTAGGCAGACAGAGAACTTTATGCAGATATTTGCCAACGTCGTTAATGGCACTCCTTCTCAATATGAGGAACTACTAGGTAAATTCCAGACTGCATCTGTGGAAGCCAAGGCTGTGTTGAGCAAGGAAGTCCAGGAGAAACTGGAACAGGCGGCAAAGAAAGGGAACTCGAGGGCTAGGCAGATTGCGGAACTTGTCCGTATGTTCCTGACCCAGAAACGTGAACGCTTTATTATCTCGGAGGATGACCGTGTCACAGTCCATGAACAGATACTTGCCTCTATTGAGGAATCGGAAGAGGACAAGGAGAGATACAAGATAGCTCTTTCGATATTGAAGGAGCATCGTCTACGGAAGGAGGCTGAGCGTGTCCTTCGCAGAGAGAATCATCAGGATGGTCACGGCCGCAGCCTTATCCCTGCAGATATGCCGAGATTGCCAGAGATAATCATCTATCCGGATGAATGCATTGGTCACTTGGATGAATACAGGGAAGTCTATCCAGGGGAAGTGCAGGAGTTTATCGTACCTGTTAGTGCGAAATACATGGTGCAGGGCTACAGATGCCCAGTTATGGTACGTAAGGGCGACATCAATGAAAAGATGGTCTATGCTCCTATCCATGAGGAACTGATATGGAAGAGCAATGCCTCCAACAAGCTGCTGTCCCAGATGGAGGTCCGCAAGTTTGTAGACCATATGCCCTTCTATCGTCAGATTAAGCAGATGGAGAAGGATGGTCTGTCTCTTTCGCGCTCTACCATCAACGACTGGCATGCCGATGTGTGTGAGGCTCTCCGTCCATTGTACGAACTACAGATAAAACGAACGATGTCCAGTCGATATTTGGCAGCAGACGGAAGCCCGATGCCAGTTGTCAATAATGAGAAACATAGGACTGTCAAGCAATACATCATTGAGTATAGGTCGATAGATACAGGAATCCCGATATTCCTGACCACCCCGGGCAAGGGTTGTGGTAGGGGCAAGGAGGTGATACAATCCCAACTCTCAGAATGGAATGGACTGGCGCTGATGTGTGATGCATACCCTGGATATGACTGGATTAAGAAGATAGGTAGGATACTTTGTCGGTGTTCTGCCCATGCAAGGCGTGACATGGAACGTGCCCAGAAGGAGGATCCCAAGGGAGCTCTCCCCGGTATGGTTCTCTTCAATGAAATTTATGGTGTGGAAGAGATTATTAAGCGTGAGGGTGCCACTGGTGCAGATAAGTTGCAGATACGGCACGATCTTGCAAAGCCTCTATGGGAGTCGTTCTTTCTTTGGTGCTCAGGTGAGATTATCAAGCACGATCAAAACTCACAGATGCATAAGGCTTTGAACTACGTCATCCGCCATTATGATGAATTGACTGCTTATCTTGATATCCCAGAGATGCCTCTGGATAATAATGACACCGAGAGACAGATCCGTTCAATGGTGATGGGTAAGAAGGCGTATCTGTTTTGCCAGAACGACACCTTCTGCGAGTATGCAGCCATGATGTACTCATTCTTTGGCGCATGCAAAGTGAAAGGCAGGAATGAAGAGCGATGGCTGACTTACGTCCTTGACCATATCAAGAACACCAAGGAGGAGGACTTGTATAAACTGCTTCCTGAATTTTGGGAAGACATTAACTGAATCAACAGACATTTATTTATAAACAATGGTGAACACCTTGCTGATGGCAACATCCATCGGCAAGGCTAAAGGACATAAACCGATAGCTTGACGGGGTTCACCGAACAGTTACATTTCAACTATGCGGCAATTGCTTGTGGAAGTTCCAAACCGAATGAGAAAGCAAATAAACTGACGTATATCATTGAACGGAATGTGATAAGGTTGACGAAGAAGTTTGCGGATAATTATCTAATGAATACACTGGCAGACGGAGGCGGTATCTATACAGGGCCTCAATGTACATGGGGTGTTATCCGTAATAACTTAATAGAGAATATCAAAGGTGTTCATAGCAATCGTGGCATCTTCCTTGATGATGGAGCGAAGAATTTGTCAATTTACGGAAATCATGTTAGAGGAACGGCCAATTGTTATGATATTGACTTGCGGTACTCGACCAACTATGCAGAAGGGATTCCTGACCATAACACGAATAATATCATGTTCGGGAATGTGCTTACTGGCGGGTATCGCTTTGAAGATGCAGGTTCTGATAGTCATTGCATTGGCGGTCAGAATGTGTTGCTTGGTATCGGTATGTTCCAAAAGACCAAGGTGGATTTGTCAAGGCGAGCATTCGATATTCAGATAGAAAGTTGCACTTATAAGAAAGGGGAACTAACGATACCCAAACAATATGCGGAAGTTCTGAAAAGTGTTCGTGTTGACAGCTTTGTGCGCAGATATTTAACAGTACATTAGGCACTGCATGGTTACAAATAAAGAAACAAAAGATATAAAAAACACCCTCTCACCAAGTTTATGCAAGATCTTTGGGAACATGCGAATGATGTGTTGGGGAGGAAATAAAAAAGAGATTCACGGGAAACGCCCTGTTCAAGTGCGAATTCTGGTGTCCTGCGGAGAAGTGGAAGTTAACACCAATAAAAAGTTAATCAATGAGAAAGAGAATTAGATATATTCATATATTTATTATAAAGGGTATACATCGTCTTTATGCAGCAATAGTTTATAGGTGTAGGAATTGGTATTACATTGATTATTTGCAATTATTTAATGCTGTATTGAAAGACAAGAAGTCTATCCGTTTTATTGGCCCATGTGTACTACAGATAAAAAAAGGTGCCAAAATTTTTATAGGCAAAGGTTTTCGTGTCCATTCAGGGAAAAGAATTGGGAGTGACACTTTCCCATCATCGAAGATAACCGTGATGGAGGGAGCAACCCTAATTATAGGCGATAATAGCGGAATGTCCAATACAGTGCTTTGGTGCAGAGAAAAGATAGAAATTGGAGATTATGTTAATATAGGTACAGGGTGTTTTATTATGGATAATAATTTCCATAGTACTGATTGGCATATTCGCATGTCAGACGAAGAGAATGGCTATATTACAACGGCCCCCGTAGTAATTAAATCCCATGCATTCATCGGAGCACATTGTATCATTAATAAAGGGGTAACTATAGGAGAAAAGTCAATAGTTGCAGCTGGTAGTGTTGTCGTAAAAAATATTCCTGATGAGGAATTATGGGGAGGAAACCCAGCAAAATTTATTAAACGAATGGAAGGATGAGCAAAAGGCGTATACTTATATATGATTCTGCGATAGATGGTCATCATATGGAATACTTGCACCATATTTTTATGGCGACTGATGGTGTGGATGCAAAATTTGTTTTTGCAATTCCAGAACGTTTCCTGGCTTTGAAGGATAAGATGGCGTGGCCAGAAAGACAAAACGTACAGTTAGACCTGATTCCAGAATCAGAATTGACTAAGACAATAGGTGGATATATTAAAGAACGGTGGAACAAAGCACGACTGGCGGCTAAATATATCAGAAAACATAAAGTAGACGAAGTGTTTTATGTCGAACTTGTGGTGCAATTTCCTTTTCTCCCATTATTTGCGCCTAAAGGTGTGAAGGTTTCGGGTATCCTCTACAGGTTGCTTCCCTACGAGTGGAAGCGTTTGTCACTGATTACAAAAATAAAGGATACCATAGAAGTTAATGTCATTGGAAGGTCGAAACTAGTCAAAACACCGATGTGCTTGAATGATAATTCCTGTGCATGCTATTTTAATAAGTTATTTAAAACAAGTAAATACATTCCAATTGTTGACCCAATTAAGCCACTTAATTACCAGCCTAAGTCAATACGCAAGGATTTGGGTGCGGGCACAAATGACAAAGTAATCTTGCATTTTGGTGGTATGACCATTCGAAAGGGCACGCTTACGCTATTGGAAGGAGCCTGCAGAATGAGCGAATCGCAACTGAAAAATAAGATATTTGTTTTTGCGGGAAAAGTAAGTAAAGATATTAAGTCGCAATTTGATTCATATATTGTACGGTTACAGCAGAAGTGCCGAGTCGTAAAATATGAAGGTTTTTGCGCATACGAGTTGCTGGCTGACTTGTGCTTTTCTTGTGATTGTATTGTAGTACCATATAAGAATACGTCATACAGTAGCGGTGTGATAGGAGATGCTGCTCAATATCAGAAAACTGTTGTTGGACCAGGAGATGGATTACTTGGAAAGTTAATCAGACGTAATAGGTTGGGAGTTACAATGAAAGAGAATAATCCTACTACACTTGCAGTTATTTTAGGTAGTGATGAAGCATATCTGCCGCGGCCAAACAACTATTCGCAAAAGGAGTCCGTGGAAGAATTTTCAAAGACAGTTATTGAAACTTTAACAAGATAATTTTGATAGCATCAATTCAAGTCATAACAGATAGTAATGCCGGTGACGCAGTTGATTTTATTATAGATTGACTTGTTTTATATGAGAAACAGTATATGAAGAAAAGAATCTTGGTATTTCATACGATGGTGGCGCCATATAGGGTTGATTTTTTTAATCGCCTTTGGCACGACTACGATATGACTATGTGTATAGATATAAAAGAGGATTATGCCTTACTATATGGTAATATAGAGAATGATTATGAATTCCGATATGAAACTTTTGATACACATGGGAATATCTCGACAATCATAAAATATGTGACACGGATGCTAAAAAGATGCAAGCCTGAAGTAGTAATAGTCTCTGAGTGTGGAATAGTAAGTCTGTTAGTGGTTCTTTATAGAATATTTGCCTTTAAGAAATATCGTATTATAAGCATTATCGATGATAGCTATGATCAGTTAATCAATAAGAATCATTTCTCGAAGAAACACTCTGCTGCTGAAAAAATATTAGTTCCCAGATTTGATGAGGTTATTAATGTGGAACCGAATGTTTCTGAGTTTTTTCAGAGGGAATACGGTAAAGGTGTTTATTTCCCCATTATAAGAGATGAGAGAAAATATAGGGATGTTTTAGTGAATTCTCTGGAGAATTCTAATAATTATGTTAAGAAATATAATCTTAATGAGAAGAAGGTTATACTCTACGTGGGTCGTTTTGTGAAGATCAAGAACATAGAAAGACTAATTGAAGCATTTAATTCCATAGAAAGAGACGATATAAAGTTAGTTTTGGTTGGCGCAGGTGAAGAAGAAAATAGCCTTCGTGATTTGGCGGGGAATGACAAAATATTATTTACAGGGAAACTTACGGGAAATTATCTTTATGGTTGGTACAACGTGGCTGATATTTTTGTCTTACCTAGTCTAGTGGAGCCTTTTGGCGCTGTAACGAATGAAGCTCTTATGTCTGGCTGCAAATGTATAGTGTCTAAGGCTGCTGGAAGTGCATGCTTAATAGAGGATGGTGTGAATGGTTTCAAAATAACACCTACAGACGTTAATGATATTCGAGAAAAGTTACTAATTACAATTAATGGAGTAAAAAAAGGGGGGGGGGCGATTGTAAAAGATAATTTAATGCGGACAACATTTGAAAGTGAATTTAACAAAATAACAAAAATATTATGAACAAAGATTTTTTTAATCCTTATAAAGGATTGTCATTTTTGATGACTAAGATTTCAAAATTCATAAAGAATGATGAAACTTATTTGAAGTGGAAGTTCTTTGCAAATCTCCATTACTGGCCTGATTTGAAGAATCCAAAGACTTACAATGAAAAAATACAGTGGCTCAAGATTCATTACCATGATCCGCTGATGACGCAATTAGTGGACAAGTATGAGGTGAAAAAATATGTTGCTGAGATATTAGGCGAAGGTCATACCTTCCCGCTGTTGGGTGTATGGGATAGACCAGAAGACATAGATTTTGATTCACTTCCTAACCAATTTGTATTGAAATGCAATCATAATTCTACTGGATTGGTGATATGCAAGGATAAAGCGAAAGGAATTATTGTAAAAGGAAAAAGTGACGACAAAACTAACATGTCTTATGACGAGGTTCGGAGTTACTTAAAACAAGGTTTAGAAAAAGAATTCTTCCACGTTTATCGCGAGTGGCCATACAAAGACGTTAAACGTAAGATTATTGCAGAAAAATACATGGTTCAGAGTGATGGGTCTGAATTAAATGACTATAAAATATTATGTTTTGACGGAGAACCCAAATATATATGGACGGGTACAAATTACGCACCTACTCATTTTGACATCTATAATACAAAATGGGAAAATCAGCATGTGGCATGGGGCTATGATATGTATCCTGAAGACTTGCCAAAACCCGAACGTTTTGAGGAGATGCTGGAAATAGCACGTAAGCTATCAAAAGGTTTTCCGCATGTAAGAATAGACCTCTATAACATTGATGGAACGATATATCTAGGAGAGTTCACATTCTATACGTGGGCAGGTCTCTGCAAGCTTGTTCCTGAGAAGTGGGATTCTATTTTGGGCGATTTAATAAAACTGCCAGCCAAATGACAATGTCAAACATGTTATGGAACAATGAGGTTGGGCAACGACTTTCATTGTTTGTGGCCAGTTTATTTCCTGATGAACTGTACATAAAAACAATGTTCAAAAGGAAACTTGGTTATTCGTTGGATCTTAAACAACCTAAGACATTCAACGAGAAGTTGAACTGGCTAAAGCTTTATGACCGTAATCCATTTTATTCCCAACTTGCAGATAAGTTTGAGGTAAAAAAAGTTGTGGCTGAGAGATTAGGTAAAGAGCATGTTGTACAAAATTATGGTTGCTGGAATGATTTTGACAAAATAGATTGGAATAGCCTACCTGAAAAGTTTGTCCTAAAATGTACACATGATAGTAGTGGTGTGACAATATGTAAGGGTAAGAATTTATTTGATATTTCAAAGGCAAGAAAAAGAATCAAGCAATCATTAAGTCTTAAACATTCTAGCATATACAGAGAATGGCCATACCAGAATATTACACCAAGAATAATTGCTGATCAACTTCTTGATGATCATTCTGGTAAAGAACTTAACGATTACAAGTTTTGGTGTTTTAATGGTGAACCCAAGTATATGTATTGTACGGTGAAGGCCAAAGATATCTATGAGAATTTCTATGATATGGATTTCAATCCTGTGGATATTGATCATGGTTTTGAAAGGCATAAACCTGAGTTCTCTAAGCCTGCTGCTTTTGACGAGATGAAAGAATTGGCAAGGAAGATGGCCAGCGGTATTCCCTTTGTACGGGTAGACTTTTTTTATGTTGATGGCAGGGTGTACTTTGGAGAATGCACGTTTTATGATTGGGGCGGTATGCAACCGTTCAAAAGCTACGAACAAGACTTGGAACTTGGGAAGCTTTTGAATCTGCCAACAAATAAGTAATTTATGAAAGTTTTATTTATCCATAACTCTTATAGTGACAAGACACCATCTGGCGAAGAACATGCTTCGCGAGAGCTCGCCACTCTCCTTGAAGAACATGGGCATGAAATAAGGTGGTTTAAGAGAAGTTCTGACGAAATACGTTCTGGATTCGGTCCGCTAAAGTCTTTTTTTACGGGCATTTATAATCCTTCAAGTGCTAGAAAACTCGCAAAGGTGCTGGATGAATATAAACCTGACATCGTACAGGTTCAGAACTTATACCCCCTGCTTTCTTCGTCAATTTTTAGACCAATCAAGAAAAGAGGAATACCTGTTGCGATGAGATGCCCCAACTATCGCCTATTCTGTCCAGCAGGTCTTTGTCTGAATGCAAAGGGCAAAGTATGTGAAAAATGTTTTGGCGGTAAGGAGTGGCATTGTATCACTTCTAATTGCGAGCAAAGCATATTGAAGAGTACAGGATATGCTCTACGTAATGCATATTCACGTGCTTCTCATAATATAATTAATGGAGTTGATAGATATATCGTTCAATCTGAGTTCCAGAAACAGAAGTTTATTGAACAAGGTATACCTTCAGAGAAGCTGGTAATTCTCCCTGGTATTTGCCCAGAAATCATAGTGACAAAAAGGTATTTATGAGTTCATTGAAGCGGCAAAAATGAATCCGAGATTACCATTTAAGGTGGCTGGAATGTTGGATAAGAATTTCACAATACCGCAAGATTGTCCTAAGAATATAGAATTCGTGGGTTTTGTAAAAGGAGATGAACTTAATGAATTATATCTTAAGTCAAAAATAATTGTTGTACCCAGCAAATGGTATGAAGGCTTCCCAAATGTAATCACAAGGGGTATGTTACTCAAACGTCCTGTTATTACAACTAATATTGGTGCGATGCCTTCGATTATTGAGAATGGTGTACATGGTTATCTGGTAGAACCTGGAAATGCTATACAGTTGGGTGAATCGATTGCACGATTGTATAATGATGATAATAAATGTAAGACTTTCGGGGTTGCCGGGTATGAGAAAGCCCGCGTTCTTTATTCACGTGAGGCCGTCTATGAGACGTTAATTGGCGTTTACAATACACTTACTATTTAAAAAAACAATAACGAGATGACAGATATGGCTAAAAGGCAAACAAATCTCGAAGTTCTCAGAACTATCTCAATGTTGTTGGTAGTAGTTTCACACTATATTTATCATGGCATTAAGAATCATCCTGCTCATATCTATTATGACATGTCAACTTTATGGGGGAGGTTGTCCGAGAACTCTGATTTGATGGCATAGGGTGGTTATTTGCAACCGTTTGATTATCAGCAAGTTTAATTGTTTTTAACCTAAAATATTCTTTAATGTCAGCTGTTTTTGGTAACTTTGTACCTACAATAAAGGTACAGAATATGGCATATAAGAAAGGTGAAGACAGGAGGCAACGGACTCTTTTCCCTGACTGCATAGACGACTATGTGGAACAGGATTCCCCCGTTCGTCTGATGGATGCGTTCGTTGACCGTTTGGATATGGAGAAGCTTGGATTCCGGCGTTTCGTTCCTGCTGATACAGGAGCCCCGGGATATGATCCCAGAGATCTGTTGAAGCTGTACACATATGGTTATTACTATGAAGTCCGCTCATCGCGCAAGCTGGCCCGCCAGTGCCTGATAAACATCGAGGTGATGTGGCTTTTGAGCAAGCTTACTCCTGACTTCCGCACGATATCCGACTTCCGCAAGGACAACAAGGAAGCCATCGAGAAGACATTCAGGGAATTCAACC